>Ga0335081_10001424_pt1 | contig 38167 bp, 31 predicted proteins | sample Lox_Sample_35_FD_206713 | JGI IMG/M metagenome (GOLD analysis project Ga0335081, IMG submission 206713) | Soil microbial communities from Loxahatchee National Wildlife Refuge, Florida, United States - Lox_Sample_3.5 | ecosystem: Environmental > Terrestrial > Soil > Wetlands | place: USA...
ACCCAATGCTAGAATTGAAAGCGCCGGAGGGGTGGGTGAGTGGTTGAAACCGGCGGTCTTGAAAACCGTTAGGCCCTAAAAGGGTCTCGTGGGTTCGAATCCCACCCCCTCCGCCACTCAGTCTGGGTATTTCTCTCTTTCTGTAGTCTTTGGCAAAAAACATCCGTTTAGCGGGCCAAATGGCCCGAATGTAATCCAGATCAGCGCCCTCGGTTTCTCCGTGCCCCGAGATGTCACGCCAATCGGCCCACTTTTCTCTGCGACAATGAACGAAGTGCCTTTTGCCGGGGAGCAAGGGCCACCAGTTCGATTGCGAAACCATCAAGTAGTACTCTCAGTGTACGCGGCACACAAAGCGAAACGGCCCTGGCTTTTGCCACAGAACTCAACCTCTTGCCGTTTTGGTTTCTCTTCGCCTAATTTTTGTTTAGCTGTTTTACGGGCGCATTCACTTGCCGAGCATTGGACATAGGCCATGCAACCACAGATTCAGTCCCCATCGCGAGATATCCCTCGGCGCCGCATAACACCGGAGTCGCCATGTCCGTGCGGCAGCCAAGGGCCCGTCCGGAAATGCTGTGCTGACACTGATGGACAGATCCGCGTTAAGGTGCCGAGTTTGCTCCCGCCCGGCCGCGCAACCGGGTACGCTCACTCCAAGTGCTATCTCTCGGAAGCTCGCAATTGCAGCAGCAAGATATCTGGCGAGCATTTCGTTTCGCGAGCGATCCTGGAATCCTTAGGAGAGGAAGTCCAGGTTGGAGGCATACCGTGGCAAGCGCGGGGAACGATTTTGAAATGCGGGATCGACAGTCTCGTCTCGAACATTCTGTGCACAAGACACAATTCCGCTCTATCTCCTCTCGACGCACTAGCCGCTCGCGCTTTTGGCGTGATTCGAGACGTTTGTGACGACCTGAACCACGCGTCCGACGTGACTACGACCGAGTGGCATCTCGTTAGCGGAGAGGCTCTTGAACTTTGGTGTCTAAAGACGCTGTGCGGTCTTTTCTTTTCGAGCGTGGCCGCAAAGGATGGGACGAGTCTTAAACGCACACACACTATAGATGTTCATGCTTTCGAGGAGGCCCTCCGACTCAGAAGGTTACCCTCGAACTGCGGGTTGTACGCCCGCTTAGTCACCGGAGAGTTCAAAGGCCCGATTACCTGGAACCCATTGACCAGCAATGACGCCTCGAAGGTCATCGGACTCCGCGTCCGGATGCATGCCGTGCAGTTTGAAGTTATTCTAGACCCGTCGAATGTTAACTTCGATGTTGTGCACAAAGAAAATATCTTTCGCCCATGGAATCTGGTGTTCGGCGATGGGAAACGTACACACGTAGTCGTAATGTCCTGGCCGGACAAGCCACAAGGTGACCGAAGGCGCATCAACTACACAATGCGGCCAACGCTTCCGTCGCTGTAGTACGCAAACATCCGGCGTCTCGGCTTAACTTTCGCCAGATGATTCCAGAATGATAATTATCGAGCCGAATCTGCTTCGAGATTTATCGTGACCAACATGCGACTTCGATGTGCCCGACTTTGGCACTCGCTACGGATGTTCTTTCGCAAGGAGTGGAGCATGACCGTTCAGAATGAACTCGAGAACGCCCGTAGATTTGGAGAGCAACTCGAAGAACTCGTCGTTCGGAAAGGTGGATGTCCAGACGATGACCGAAACATTCTTCTGCTTGGATACTGGGCTCTGCTATTCGACTTCCATAAGGGCATTTTGGACCTCATAGCGAACGATATATGCGGCAGCGCCTTCGCGCTGCTCCGCCCGTTGTTAGAAGCACTGGTTCGCGCGCATCTCGCCGTGAGGGGGTCGGCCGATGATCTGGAGCGTCTCCAGCAGGACGACTATCGGACCAACTTCGTCACCGTGGGTCCGTGGATTGATAGGGAATTTGACACAGGAAATCTGTTTACAAAGTTTCTAGAAGACGCGAGGCTTGCTCTTCACAGTTTTACGCACGCGGGCATTTCTCAACTAGGGAGGCGATTTGAGGGTCACAGTCTAACACCAACGTACCGAGAGGCGGAGGTCGTCGAAGTGATCCACGTCACTACGAGTGCGGTTTGGATGGTAACTAACCTCGTCACGACGCAGCTCGGATTCAATGAAGAGGCAAATCGGGCTGGCGAACTCTTCCTCCAATGGAGCAAACACTGATTCATGGTGGGATGCCATAGACCGCGGTAGTGAAGTGAGGACTCTTTTTCCTTAGCGAGGACATTCGGCCTTGAGCAAGAAAACTAGACTTCCACCTGCTGTAGCGAGGATTTATCGAGCGGTTCAGGAATTAGAGGCTCGGTATCACCCCCGAAAGTTTACCCCCAATGGCCATCCTGTCGGGTCAATAGGAGAGGTCGTGGCAGCGGAAGCGCTCGGTTTGACTTTGTACGCCATGTCACACTCGGGGCACGACGCGTATGACGCTAACGGCGATGTTCAAATCAAGATGACGGCAGGGAACAGAGTAGCTTTGCGCGCGAAATGCTTACGATTGGTGGTTTTACGCATCGTCTCTGCGGAGGAAGCTGAGATTGTTTATGCCGGCCCGGGTGCGCCAGCATGAGTTCGGGCAGGCAAGAGGGGCACCAATGGCCAAAGGGTTGTTGGCATCAGTACTCTCCGCACTCGGGCCGCCCCGGGTCAAGAGCAGAAATTCAGCCTGAGACACTCAAACGAGCACAGTGAAGTCATAGCCTTGGTTCCTCGTTCTTCCCAGTAGGCTGTGGACTGGCTTTAAGATACTCAGACGGTTCCTCGATCCCTTCCTCTTCGTACTCAAATTTCAAATCCGTGACACGCACAAGTTTTGAGTCTGTCACGCTCGCGATCTCCGGATCGAACAGTACTACGTTCGTACCGTCTGGATTAAGGGCGCTTGGATAGCGAATGCCGTCGTATCGCGCGTCTCTCACGAAAGCAGCTAAACGTTGGCAAGGCACGTAGTGGGTTTTGTCGTCGTCACGTTCGAGGGGACGGCTCATTTCTTCGGCGAATGCGGCTAGGAGGCTCCGAATTTCAACGTGCCACTTCAGGCTTTCCGTGACGAACGGGTTGATTTCGTCAGCGTCATACGTCAAATCGAGAATTCGCGCTTCACGAGTGAGTCTTAATGTGCCAACCGAAACATAGTACCCCAATGGCGGGCGCGCCTCGGCAATCGCCGTCCTCTGTTGGTCTGCGCAGTACAATATGCGCTGGCCGTCCGGATTTGCCCTTCCCGCGATGGCTTGTTTGATAGGCGGAGCCGCGAGTTCGTTTCCGCGAAACGGAATACGTTCTCCGTATCTTCCGGGATGAAATCCCCTTCTTGCGCGGTACAGCATAGTTGTGGCCGCAACATGCACTTCGAGATGCGCGAAATCCTCCACATAGAATTCCTCAAGAGGTAGAGGCTCGTTAGGGTTCTCTCGCACCTCGGAACAGAATTCTTCCCACCGTTCCCGATGTGTGGTGTGCAGCCTATCTCCAAGTGGCGAATACAATTCTCCGGCATTTATCTTGGGTTCTCCGTCATCATCGTCCCAGTCTGAGTTGGCGATGTTCTGTAACAATTTGATGCGCGCATCCTCATCCAATAATGCATCGTCGAAGACTTCCCAGTGGAACTGAATGAGCGAGACCAATGGTTCTCCACTTTCAAAGCTGTCTGCCACAACGTACATTGAGAGCATATTGTGGAACGGTGACGCTAACTCCCGTAACTCGGCGAGAGGGACGTCTTCTGAATCGCAGTAACCACACCGCCCTTGCGTTTTGCTGACGTGCTGGACGTGTTCTTTGAGCCATGGATGAACGAAACAGTTTGGGCAGCAAGGCATTCATTGCTCCGTTGTCGGTTACTTCTTGGCCGGCACCATTTTACGGTCACCCACTTCATATCTCACTGAAACCCCAAATGCGAAGGAGTTCAATTAAATCCTCCACCGTCGAAAGGGCAAATTCCGGTCTCAGAGGTCGCCCGGTCTGTACTGGTGACTTTGGGTGTGTTTGTCCATGCACCAGCCGGATCTTATTTGCGAGGTGATATTCGAGGTCTGTCCATCCGCAGCTCTTTCTTGATTTTGCGTCATCAAGTAATTCCTTGACGTGCTCCAAATCCTGATGAAGATCGTGCCTCCGCGCCACTGTACCCAACTTCTCTGAGACGAGCGCCTCAACAACGTTTTTCGCTTTGGTAACAACCTCTCTATAGCTGTGCGCGGCGATGGCCCGAGACAGCTCCGCATATTGTTCTTCTACTTCGACAATCAGAGATCGCGTTGACAGTTTTGAGAAATCCGCGCGAGGGCAACCTGCCGAGAAGAGAACTGGGGCCAACGTAACGACCGTGCGATGAAACGCATCAGTATCCAACCGAAACATCCGCCAAAGTGCCCCGTCACCGCCCGTGCCTGTTAGAAAGTAGCAAGGCCTTTGGTTCCGCCAATCCTGCATCCACATCCACGGTTCCTGCTCCTTGGTGGGCCGATACAAACGCATCCGGTCTCCGTGGCGAATGTGTGGGCCATCCTGCCACGACATTCCTCCCATCTCCTTGTCGAAAGCGAAGATAAGTCCAGACCGATAAGGCGGTCCATCGGGGCAGGAAGTTGGTGCGAACAGAGGGCATTGGTCCGTTGTCAGCTGCGCCTTCGCAGTGGGCATACCGTCAGCCACAGGGGACAATACGTAGGCGGCGCGAATCAACTGCGGCTGCGGATTTAGAACGGTCGGCGTGCAGAGCGAATCAGGCGCAAGCCAGAGGGGCACCCGGCTACGTTGTAGCAAGTAGAGTTCGGTAACACCTGAAATATCCACTTCACGTATCTCCATAGGGAAATTGCAATGGTCACGTCAAATACCAGTCTGGCCGCTGCGCTCGATGCGTCAAGTTGAGACTTAGGGGGCAATCACAGTTCTCTGGTTCAATCTCGTTATCTCGCCGCGCCTGTCGTCTCACCCGCAAGCAGAAATCCATTGCGGAATTCATCGTATAACTGGACTGTCGCACCCAGATTGGCAATGGATACGACTTCGTTGTAGCACGCTAATTGCCCACGATCGCCCGTGAGGAACCGATGGCAGTACGGAAGACTGACCGCCATGAACGTATCGATCCGGCCCGCCCGGAGCGAAGGCCCGCCATTCTTCTCTCGGAAGCAGCGTTCGTATTGAGCAGTGCACACAGCGACCATCAGCGCACGGAACGGGTCACACTCCGCCACGAATCTTCGCAGAGTCGCTTCGTCGGGCGATTTCTTACTCACGCCCGCATGGATGTCTCCCGCCAGCTTCCAATAGGCTCCGCCCTCTTGCAGTCGAATCACGAGTTCCGAGACGCTGCCGGGAATTTTGTCGTCGCCCGACGCAAACAGCTTGTCGAAAGCGGGCTTTGCTTTATCGAACCCGTCATGGAATCGCTTCTTTAGGGCTCGCGACTCCTCGCGCTCCTGTGCTGCAAGCTCGTCGGTGAATACCTCGGCGCGAAGAATCTCGCTCTCGACCTCAATAAACCTTACGTCAACAGTTGCCCAGTCAAACGGAGCTGGAGCCTCGAACCGGGAGACCATCTTCCGAATGACCTCGTGCTGTGGATCGATGCAGTCACCGGATGACAGTAGCCGTGTCCATACGGCAATTAACTGGCTCCGGCGGACCGGGTCAGTGGTCGCTATAACCTCTGAGACGCTCGAAAACGAATGGCGTACGAAAAAGCCAGCCGTCAAGCCAGCGATAAGGGCCTCTGATTCAGGGTCGTCCGCCAGATGATTTATGGCGCTCGTGTCGAGCGTCAAGATAGGGTTTTCCATCGCCTGAATTTCCTACGGCCTAGATGAGGTCTAGTGTTGCCGCACATTGCTCTCAGCTTCGCCGACCTGGCACTCGGCTGATGGGCAATCGTATCCCCAATTGACGACGTGCGATAGTATCGTAACGGTTTTGGCCAAACGATCCTCCATCGGGAAACTTCAGAAAAGCTCGGCTGGTAAGCGGATTGGAGTAACCCAGTCTCTCTGCCTCTTGCTTATACCATTCGAGTACCCCGTAACACCCTGCGCCTTCCTTGATCCAATCCAACGCCTGAGAAGTCGAATCAACCTGATCGTCGTATTTCCCTTTCGGAAATACCGCCAACTCGTGCAGGTATTGCGGTAGCCATTCGGCCTGTGCAGGAATGGAAACGAAGCCGTTTTCGATCGTAGAGGTGACCGAGTGCATCCGCATTATTTTTTCCATCTTTGGCTCATACCGGGTGACGCCGTGCACACCGTCGGCCTGCAAATCCTGAATGAGTTGTGTGCCTGATGCTTTGTCCTCAACCAGAATGTTCTTCGCGCTGTACATCGCGCTCCGCTGCTTAACAGCTCGCCGAAGATCTGGATAATCGAGACGCTGGCGAAATACGTCCAGGAGATACAGACGTTCCTTGAGCTTTCCCCACGTAGTGCAAACGGAGTAGTCACTCAGTTCGGTGCTCTTGTTCGCGGTGTCCCAGCTCTGGACCACGAGCTCAAACTCCTTCGGCAGTTCCTCAGGAGTATAGGTCTTAAACCATTGAGCTTTGATCATCCCTCCGCCCAACGGCGAGGGAGTTTGCTGATACTGTCCCGCAAAATTATACTCGCCTTGAATTTCACGAATCACAGCCAGCACCTCCAGGGGCTCGCGTTCTGGGTGGAGGGCCTCACCCTCGCGACGCGCGAATCGCATATCGCCGTACGGAGTACGTACTGCGTAGCTCTCATCCTGTTCCGCGATTGCGGGAAACTTCAGGAGCCTCCAGCCACCTTGACGCAGCACGTGACCGACGAGGTCGTCTTCGTGGAGGCGTTGCATGATCAGGATGATGCAGCCGTCTCTTTTGTTATTCAGGCGACTAATCAACGTGTGGTCGAACCAATTGTTGACGTTGTTGCGCTGAGATTCCGAAACTGCTTCATCCGGTTTCAACGGATCATCAATGACGATAAAATCGGCGCCGCGGCCCATCAAAACACCGCCCACCGACGTCGAGAGTCGGCGACCTTTCAGAGTCGTCGAGTAATCATTCAACGCCGGCCGTCGACTCGATAGGCGCGTCGCAGGAAACAGTTCCTTATACCACTCGGACATTATCACCGAGCGACAATCTCCTGCTAACTTGTCCGCCAGATCCTGGGCGTAACTCGCGCAGACGATCTCGGCGGAGGGATTCTGTCCCAACAGAAAGGCAGGAAACGCTACCGACGCCATGTGCGATTTGAGCGAGCGTGGGGGAACGTTAATAATGAGGCGCTTCAGTTTTCCTATCCGGCACTCCTCGAGGGCGTCAGCAATTACAGCAATGTGCCAGTTGAAGAGGTACTCGGTTTGGTGATTGAGTTCGTAGAAGCTATGTTCAACAAACGCCGTGAAATCTGACCGCAACAGTGCGTTGTATTCATTTTTCTTCATCATCATTAGAGTCGTCTCCTGGCTTGGCAAATTGTTGGATCCTCTTAACCACACCGCTTATGACCTTAAGGTCGGTGTCAGCTAGAACGGACTCATTTCCCGATCCGCTAGCTTCGGGCTGGGTGAATGCAGCGAGTGCCGTAAGTTGCCGGATCGCTGCCAAGTCTCCGGACGCGGCCTGATTGACCAGCTGTTTTAGCGCCGCTTCGAGCTTTGGAACTGTCCTGCGGACTCCGTTCTCGTTGACGACCACTCGTTCCTGCAGAGTTCGCCAGAGAACAGTTGCAAGGTTCAAAGCTCCTTTCGGTCTGCCTTTTGGATTTCCGGAAACACCCTTTGCAAATCGGGAATGTTTGGGCGGATTACCGTAACCCACTATCGCCGCGTCAGGTTTCTTCGGATTATTCTCTTCGCTCACCGTTGTTCTCCTCGAGGTCATTGAACGCTCGGCCTGTCGATTCTTGTACGGCGCTCTGACCCGTGAATGCTTGCCACCGACGCACGATCGTGTCCACATAGCGAGGTTCGAGCTCGATGCCGAAGCAGACGCGGCCAATGCGCTCGGCGGCAATCACCGATGTTCCACTGCCCAGGAATGGATCGAGCACGACGTCTCCGCGTGCCGTGCAGTCCAGAATTGAGTCAGCAACCAGTTCAACCGGTTTGATTGTCGGGTGGAGATGGGACAAGCCTCTCTCGTCCGTCGTTCGAGACAGGGAGTTCACGCGCTGGTAATTCCAAACGTTAGTGCGATAACGCCCAAATTGCCCAAGCTGGATGTTGTTGCGGTGAGGCGCTTTTCCAATCTTGAACACGAAGACGAGTTCGTGCTGGCTCCGATACAGCGAGCCTTGTCCTGCGTTTTCCTTTATCCAAACGCAAATATTCTTTAACTGCGCGCAAACCGTGCCAGCTGCCGAAAGCAATTCCTTCGTGTGCCTCCAGTCCATGCAAACAAACTGCAACGCTCCGTCCGCACAATTACGCTTTAACTGTTTGAAGATGCTCCCCAGAAACTCGGTGAATTCGGATGAACTCAGCTCCCCCGAAGCAATCGCGAATTCGGGATGGTGAATCTTTCCGAATCCAGTGACGTAGCCATCGATTGGATCGTTGTAGGGCGGATCTGCAAATACCATCCTCGCGCGTCGACCTTGCATCAGCGCCGAATAGGCTGACCCGTTTCGAGCGTCGCCGCAGTAAACGCGGTGGCGGTCAAGAATCCAGCAATCGCCATCTCGCGTGACCTGGTGTTTTGCTTCGGAGTCAGGGACCACGTCAGCCGGGTCGACCTTGCTGGGACTTGCGGGTGCGACATTTTCGATAATGAGATCGATCTCGCTTGTCTCGAACCCGGTGATTTCTAAACTAAAGTCAATTTCAGCTTCCGCGAGAATTTTCAGTTCCTCGCCGAGTATTCGGTCGTCCCACTCTCCAATTTCCGTGAGGCGATTGTCAGCGATCGTAAAAGCTCTCGCCTGCTGCTCCGACAAATGCTCGACTCGGATCGCGGGAACTTCGGAAAGCCCGAGAAGTTCGCAGGCCCGTACGCGTCCATGACCGGCGATCACCCGTGATTGTGCGTCTACCAGAATGGGAATGTTGAAACCAAAAGTCCGAATGCTGTTTGCAATCTGGCGGATCTGCTTCTTGCTGTGCAGCCTCGGATTCTGGGGATTAAGCTGAAGAGCTGTGATCGGTATTTGTTCGACCGAAAGAGTTTGTTTAGGCACGACGCTGACCTCCGTAATTAGTTACGGAGGTCAGCCTGCATGATTTTGTTTGTGTGTAAAAGAATTTTTTGGGTCCAAATAAAGAAGCAGGGACCTGAAGGGCGTCTATTTTCCTGGGTCTTTGTGGTTGTGGCGAGGGTATGCCGGGCGCTCGGCGATGCTTATGGTGAGTACCTCGCGGCTCTGCGGCCAATCCTCGGCCTTGGGGAGGGGAAACCGAAGACCTTTCTTTCCTTCAAGATGGGCTATCTGTTCCCGGATCCAGCGGTGCTTTTCCAAATCGGCTTCACTGAGCATGGATTTCGTGAAGACGAGAACTTGATGACCGTCTCTCGGACAAAATATCGCCAGCGAGCGCCTTAGCTCTGAATCCGACATCTGTAAATTCGGGCACTGCTTCCAGATGTAGTCGACAGCCGCCTCAATCGCGTCACTATGCTTCGAGCCTCGTTTTCGGCATTCATGATACTTAGCCATCGCCATCGCTGAGCGCACAAAACGCCATGCCGCAAGAGCGTTCGGATTCTTTCGAGGTCGTCCAGCCCGCTTCGTTTCCAATGGTCCTGCCCCCTTTTTCCCAAAAGGCTAACTTGACTTTGCGCCCCCGGCAAGCGGCAATGTGTGGATGCCGAGGATAAACCAAATTGGATAATCACGTTTCGCGCCAGATCTCCGAGCTGCGATCCATGTCCCGCTCGCAACTCCTCGATCTCTGGCACGACGTTCATCGGAAGGCCGCTCCTGCTCGAATCCGCAGAGAGATCCTTATCCCATTCTTGGCGTACAAGATTCAGGAAAACGCATACGGCAGCCTCAAGACATCGGTTCGTGCCGAGCTTCGCCGTATAGCGCAAAGACTTGAGAGCAATCCGGCAGCTCCTCTTGGCCGGTCGCGACTGAAGGCTGGAACTCGCATCCTTCGTCAATGGCGAGGAGAGACACACGAGGTTTTCGTGACTGAGTCGGACTACAAATATCGCGGCACGAGCTATCGAAGCCTCTCTGCAATTGCCCACCGCGTGACTGGGACGCGATGGTCAGGGCCTGCCTTCTTCGGTCTCAATACCTCGAAATCGGGCGGACACAATGACTCGGCCTGACGTTCCCTGCGCGATCTATACACGCAAATCCTCCGAGGAAGGTCTCGAACAGTCGTTTAATTCTTTAGAAGCGCAGCGCGAAGCCTGTCGTGCCTTTATTCTCAGCCAAAGGCACGAAGGCTGGACTGCCGTATCTGACCATTACGACGATGGTGGATTCTCGGGCGGAACGATGGAACGCCCCGCGTTGAAACGACTGCTAGACGCTGTTCAGGCAGGGAAGATTAAGACGATAGTCGTTTATAAGGTCGACCGCCTAACAAGGTCCCTCACCGACTTCGCAAAGATTATCGATATCTTCGACGCGCGCGGCGCCAGCTTCGTATCCGTGACGCAGCAGTTCAACACCACATCTTCGATGGGCCGGCTCACGTTGAACGTCTTGCTGTCTTTCGCTCAATTTGAACGCGAAATCACCGGCGAGAGAATTCGCGACAAATTTGCGGCCTCAAAGAAAAAGGGCATGTGGATGGGCGGATTTGTCCCGTTGGGATACGACTGCATCGAACGGAAACTGGTTGTGAATCAGGCCGAGGCGATCGCCGTGCGTGATATATTTCGCCAGTACTTACGACTCGGATGTGTGAAAAAACTGAAGCAGTATCTGGATCGCAAACGGTGTCACAGCAAACTCCGAATTGGCACTGAGGGACGCCGATCGGGTGGTGCGGCATTCTCAAGGGGAGCCCTATACCATCTTCTGAACAACCGCATCTACATCGGGGAAATCTCGCACCGCGACCTGCACTATCCGGGTCAGCACCACGCAATAATTCAGAGATCCGTATGGGATCAAGTAGTCGAACGTCTACGATCCAACAATCAATCCCACCGAACTGGCAAATCGAATTCGTCACCGAGCCTGCTCGGTGGGAAGCTCTTTGATGCAAACGGAGTCCGTTTTACGGCGACACATGCCGTCAAGAACGGCAAGCGCTACCGGTACTACACCTCCCAAACTGTGATCAATGACTCGAGCCGCAAACCATCGCTCACCCGAGTCCCGGCTCAGGAACTAGAACAAATAGTCAGGTCGAAGATTCGGACACTCCTCAGCGACTCTGAGAAATGGACTACGGGAATCACGGCGGGGGCTCGTCGGGAGGGCGCCGAGGTTCGTGGACTGGAAATTGCTCGCAGGTGGCCCAAACTTGAGTCCGATGAGCAAGACAAGTTCGTCCGGAGTGTGCTCGCTCGAGTAGTGCTCGGACGCACGACTGCTTCGATCGAAGTGAACCGCGCGAATTTGATCGCGACGGTAATGGGGGAGGACACCCGTCCCGGCGATGCGCCGCCCACAAATGCGGGAAGTGTTTTGACGCTCGTTGTTTCTTTTCAGGTTTATCGCCGAGGCAGTCAAATTCAGCTAAGTACACCCGATTCTGACTTGACAGCCGACCGCCAACCTGCGACGTCTCTCGTTAAGGCGGTAGCGCGGGCCCACTGTTGGTACGAACAGATTGTAACTGGCAAGATTTCTACGGTCCGCGAACTCGCGCAGAAATGCAATCTTCCTCGACGCTACGTCAGGCGGATATTGAACTGTGCAATCCTTTCTCCCAAGATCATCGAAGCACTGTTGACAGGCCAGCATCGGCGTAATCTCACACTAGATGAAACCCTCGCGAGCGTGTCACTTGATTGGCGGAAGCAGGAAGAACGAATTCTCCGATAAACGCTAGCAACCGCCCGTTGCTACATCTCGACTCAATCGGACTGGCCCAAAAACATATGATTCGTGTGGAGCAAACCCTCTATCGAAAAGTGTCTCATCCTGCGAAACTTAACTACTCGACAGCCGCTTTGTGGGCGATCAATTGAGGTCGATCCGAGACGCTCTACGGATGTCGGGATTGATCCCCACCGCCCCTGCTCACGATGAAAACATCGATGGTGATCGGTCTTAGACGAAACGAAGGTAACTTCTTGTAGACGACTAAACAAATACATCCACACATCAGAACACAAAGATCGCTTAGAGTTACTAGCATGCCCGCGATCAGAGGCATCAACAAGACGAAACTATGGAACACATGGAAGATCGTTCGCAAAGAGCTTCGAAATGCATCGATTCGCGACGTGATGGACTTCGTCGACTGTGACATCGACCCCGACAAGTGGATACAAAAGCTGCTAGACCAAATATCCGTCGGTAAGTACGAGCCGGCTGCGCCGTTTCGTTTCACAATCGGCAAGTCCAACGGATTCAGCCGGACAATGACTCAACCAGCGATTCCTGATCTCGTCTTGTATCGAGCCATCGTCGACACGATCTACTTCAAGTCACTTCGCAGGGAACACCCACATGTCTATTTCAAGAGGGAACGCCTCCAGCAAGCGCATGGCACTGCCCAGCGACACGCTGCGATGCACATGAACTGGACCACGAGCTATCGAATGACAAGCAAAAGGATGTTTTACAATTGGTTGAGATATGGCCAGTATCGAAAACTATTACTGCTTCGGCGTGTACATCCGTATGTCGTCGTCACTGACGTCACTAATTTTTTCGACAGTGTTTTGCATTCCCATGTCGAGGAAGCGCTCCGAGGACTTTCAGTCGCTCCACGTATGGTCGGACTGTTGTTCTTCTTGCTCGAGCGACTCTCGATAGCTCAAGACTATTCAAGTTCTCACGGAATCAGTCTGCCGGTCGACGAATTCGATTGCTCGCGAACTCTGGCACACATGACCCTATTTACACATGACGACGCGATGGTAAGGGTCGTCGGTGAAGACAACTACGTCCGATGGATGGATGATCAGATTTTTGGGGCGCAATCCAAGGCGCGTGGACTCGGAATACTGTCGCAGGTGGGAATGTCTCTAGCCAAGCTTCATCTGTCCGCGAACACGCGAAAATCTAAGATTCTTACTATTCGAGAAGCTCGCCGTCATTTTCACCTCGACTTAAACGCGATGCTCGACAATGCGGACCAAGCCGCAAAATCGGCGACGACGCGTCGTCTGCGAATCCGCCTCGCAACGGAGGTACGAAAGATATGGACTCGAGCTCGACGCCATGACGGTGTCGGAGAATTCGACAAGATTCTAAAGCGATTGTATAGACTCGCAGGATTCTGCCGACTTCGATTTCTTCGTCAGCGTGCACTTCAGGACGTGCTTTCGAATCCCGATTTGGCCGAAAGGGTTTGCGCATACGTCCGGTGGTCAGGAACAGCTTCAGAGTATTTGAAGTGGTCAAACTCGCTGATGCAACATGACGAACAAGTCTACCCGGATGTGAATGTTCGACTAATTGAGAGCCTCCTGCGCCTGGAGCCAACTAAGTTACAGTCAATCAAAATTCGAGCTTTGGCGGCGCGACTTCTTGCAGGCAAGTCCGCGATGCCGGGCGCGGTAGAATGTAGAGCTCTCGCGCCACTACTCGTGCTGCGGTTTGCGGACCGTCGATCTCTGCCGCTCTTGAAGCGATGTTTGGATGATGACAATCCTATCATTTCGGCTCCTTTGCTGCGCTCGGTGGCCGTTGTCTATTCGAGTTATGGGGATCGTGAATTCGCAGCCGCAAGAAGATCCGCCGCGAGACTCATGCGAAATCATTTGGCCGAAGTCATTCGACTGGTTGAGCGTATACGCGAATATGTCGATGTGCCGATTCGCTACAGGGATCGGCTGAACACCAGATACGATTCTGTGGGCCGCAGGCACTTCGTGGATATGAGGGCAGTCCTCACAGTTCGCCTACTTCGACTGTCCAAGAGGAAGCGGGTGCTGAGGTGGGTCGCGAACTGGAAAGCGCAGACACTTGCCAAGTCGCTCTCAAGGTTCGACCGCCGAATCGTCAAGAGACTTACTTAGTTGGCCGAGTTGGCGTTCAACAAAGGCTAAGGCCATTGACATTGATGCTCTTCGGACAGCTAGTCAGCAACGTCCGTTTATGCTCGCCGTTAAACATCTGTTTCTGGGTACGAGATTTAGAGAGTTCTAGCACGTAAAACCAAAGACTTATGAAGCGACTCGCGGAAGGATTTTTGGGCGCGGTCGGCGATCTTGTGATCCATTCCTGTGTAATCCGGCTGGCCATGCAGACGAACCTCTCATTCCATAAAGGAGTCCGACATCGTAAAGATACCCGGATTGATTAGTGACGATTTGGAGGAAGCCCGTCACCGCTGTGGATCAAAACCCCAAAAGACGGCGGAAGTCAATTCGGGCCCGCAGGTGATTCTCGGCCAAAGCCCGAAGCCGCGGGTACGCCCTGCATCTCTTGCAGCAGAGAAGTCGCTACGCTCTTGATCGTGCGGTAAAGCGAAAGGAATGCGTGAAACTGATTTCTGAATGTGCGTTGTAGTGCTGCTGAGGAGCTGGCCTCCTGGACATTTCGTTCGAGACTCTCGATTCTGTTGTCCAAGCTCGGCTGTTCCTGAGGTAGTCGTCCCTCGATGCGGTCTGCCATCGCAGAGAGTGCAAGCGCTAGATCGCTGTCAAACTCCCGTTGCTCGGCAGCGATGTTTGCGGGCAGCTCAAAACCGGGAAGTTGAGCTCGATATCTCCAGGCGGCGATTTGGATCACGAACAGCACGCGCAGTTGCGTCTGCCACCGGATGATGCGATCGCGCGACGCGAGATCCTGTTCGCGAGAGCGCCCGAATTCGAGGAGAACACCGTCTGCGAGCGCTCGCACCTTGTCGAGGCCGGCGTTGATTGTCTCCCGAAGAGCGAGGCTGTTTGCTATTGCAATTTTCGCGTTGTTTGAAACCGGTTCCCGTGCAAACTGTGCTACTAAGCGGAGGTTGGAAATAAACGCTTTCCTCATCTCAGCAGCGGCGGGCACAGCCCATAACCGGTCAAATACAAGCCACATGAAGAAAAGTCCCAGCAAAATGCCGACGACCCGGTCTCGCGCGACCGCGAGTGAGGTCTGAATTTTGAATTCACTTAGATTGATGAGATAGAAAGCGAAAGCGGCCTGAATTCCGAAGTATGACAAGCGAGGACTAGAGGTCATGAACCAGGAAGAAAGGGCGGTCACAGCAACGAAAAGAACTACGAACCCGGCGATAGAATCGAGATACGGCAAAATGAAGATCTGCGAGCCCATGCCGATAATAAACCCGCCGAGTATTGCGCCCGCAATCCGGAGAATCTGTTTTTGACGAGACGAACCAATTGTGGACAGCGCCGTGAGTAAGCACGTGGTTACTGCCGTGCTGATCCCAGGCCACGCGATGACGTTGTAAATGACGTAGCAGCAGCTCGCGGCCAAGCAGCCTTTCATCGCGAATTGCAGGTGCTCAGGGTTGGCAAGCGCATCGGGGACAGCGAGACCGCGTCGCGGTAGATCATCTGCCGATGGCAAGAATTCATTCAAGGATTGAGAACCAGAAAGCGCCTGCGGGATCAAAACGACCGTATATTCCATTTCGGCGATTAATGGAACTCCCACGGGTTCCGCATCTGTAGCGAGAGTCTCGAAGCGAACTGGACGCGGTATTCTGCGGTTCAGCAAGTCATCGCGGACACTTGCGAGCGTTGAGGCCAAGTTTCTGAATCTCCGCTCATCGTTCGCAGAACAGTCGAACTTGAGCTGGGTCAGCGTCGCCGCAAGATCCACGAGCCGGTGAACCAATGCTGCAACCGCGCCCATTTCTATTGCGTATTGGGGCGAATAGCCTGAACGCCGCAGACTGCGGCGCAGCGTGGATGTCCCTTGTAGCGCCAGCCGGACAATTGTTTGTTCAGTGGCGGGATCCGCATGAGAACTGCCCGCGAGACAATTCAGAAAGTTCTCGAGTGCAGACAATCGTTCGGCGATAGGCAGCACAATATCGTCGCCGCGGCGTAGTCGCGTAAACGCCAGCTCGACCGCGGCTGTGATCGCGATACCTATAACGACGGACCAACAGAGCCAAAGCGTATCTTCCAGGCTCGTTTCCGCGGGCACATGGCGGTCCCACAACGGAACTCCGACGGCGACGATAACTGCCAGGGCGACCGCCGCCGTGTAGTTGGTCAGCGTGGTGATGGCATAAAAAACAAGAAAAAAAGAGCCGACCACCCAGAAGAAATGAAGTAAGGGCGCAGTAATGACTAAGGATATGGAGAGCAAAAGATATGCCGCACCGACGAGCGTCACCAGGAATAATGTTGCCGATGATTGCAGCGTGGCCCGAGGACTGTCGCGCGAGATCATGAGCGCGTAAACTGCAGCTTGGTAAGCGAACGGAACGTGAAACGCCATGCAGATGATCATGACGAGGGTGGCGGCGATAGTCATCCTCGCGACCAGGGCAGTTCTCCCCTTGTAAGGCGCGAGTTCCTCTTTGAGGAATTCCCAGACCCAAGTTAGCGCACGAGATGACTGAGGCAGGTTCTGGGCAATGGTTGCCATCTCAATTGCCCCGGATCGTTATCACGGCTGACTCGCCGACTCGAAACAGATCCGGTGAGGGATTACTGACCCGTACGCGAACAGGGTATCGTGAGGCCAGGTGCACCCAGTTCAGACTTCTTTGCACATCGGGTAGTCCTGGTTCCAAACGCCCGAAGGCGTCTGCATCCGGAGTCACGCCGAAACCGATACTGTCTACGACTCCGTCAAAGCGTACGTTGGGCTTGGATAGTACCCAGACATCCGCCCTCATTCCGGGTGAGACGCGTTTCAGCTGGCCTTCGCGGAAATTGCCAATTGCCCACCAGGTGCGGGCGTCGATGAGTGTGAACATTTGTTGGCCGACATGGGCATAAGCACCCTCGGAGATGGTGAGATTCGTTACACGCGCATCGAAGGGAGCGTAGACGCGGCAGTTATCGAGATTGTAGCGGGCGTTCTTGACGGCCGCGGCTTTTGCGCCACGCTGATTGATGAGCGGCTCGAGCGTCGTGACCGCACGGCTGGCTTGCTCGTGCTGTGCCGAAGCTGAGTTCAATTCTGCCTGGGCTAGCTGCAGTCGAGCCTCAGCCTGCCTCAGAGCTTCTCCCATCGCAGTTTCCGAGGTTCTCGCTTTATCGACTTGATCCACCGTGACAAACTGTTTCGCCAGCAGCGGTTCAATGCGGTGCAAGTTATTGTTCGCATAATTCCATTCCGCTCGGGCCCGGCTGACTCCCCGGTCCGCATTTACGACGTTGGCTTCCATGCTGTGGATGTTGGCTTGCGCAACAGAAACTGCGCTCTCTAGTGCGGCTATTTTTCGTTGCTCATCCGAAATTTGTCCTTCGAGGGTGGCCTGGGAGGAAATGGCATTTTCGAGAGCGTATTGATAGGGACGTTCATCAATTTCGAACAGCAGTTCGCCTTTTTTCACGAACTGGTTGTCTTTCACACTGAGTTGAATAAGAGGGCCGTCCACTTGTGGCGCGATCCCGATGAAATTGGCAAATATTTCGGCATCCTCAGTCCGTGGATAGTAGTTCGCGTGGTATAGAACGAAACATCCGAGAACCAAAGCAATTGCCACGATCGCGATGCTGATCGAACGGCCGAGGAGCTTGCGCCATGTCTCACTCCGCGAACCTCTCGTGCGACGGAGAAACTCGCGCCGTCGATTCTCGTCGGCTTTTGCACCCAGTTCTTCTTTTAGGGGGATGCTGTCGGCCATAGCATTCACCGGAACAGAAGGAGCCATACGGCGAAGGCGAGAAGGGCCGTCAAACTCGGATACACGAGAACGGGCCACTCTATCTCGACGAAACGGTTCAACAGCACTCGCGAGGGGACTGTAAGCAAGAGGGCCACCACAAAACAGACTAGCCATGCCGGGAAGAACGAGCCGAGAATGTCGAATGCAGGGGCCCGTCCGCATCCCGTCACAGATAGCAGAGCCGACGCGAACCCGCCGAGCAAGAGTCTGTCAGCCCGGTATGCATTCATGGCCGGGACCTCGTAGTGTTGGCGCGAACGGAATCTCCTGTTGTGAAAGCCAGATCTGCCAGAGAGGCGAGCACTTGCGTTCGCGCCAACACATCCGCCGACTGGGCCAGCGCCAGAGTGCGCTGAGCAGCAGTTACATCCAACAAATTGCGCACACCGTAGTTGTACGATTCGAGAGCCGCGCTGTAGGACTGGTTGGCCGATTCGAGCAGCGCAACCGCCGCCTGACGCTGGCGAAATGCTGTGTTCAGATTCGAGTACGCCGCCCAAACCTCATCGGCAATCTGATCGCGCGCGGAATTTACCTGCGCCTCGTTTGCTTGAACTTCAGCTTTCGCCTGAGCCAGCTTGTTTCTCCGCGCGCCACCATCGAATACCGCCCAATTCAAATTGAGGCTCAATCCACCGGCCATGCCGGCTGTGTGACCCCAAGGGAACGTCTGCTGCAGTCCATAGAGTGATTGCGCGATTGGGCCACCGCTAAAAGTGAGAGAAGGATAGAAAGCGGCGCGAGCTTCCTTGACCGTTGCGTTCGCCGCCCGGACCTGGGCTACGTGCTCTAGAAGATCGGGGCGATGTGCGAGAGCGCGATCGATCACCCGCTCAACCGTGTCGGCAATCGCCTCAGGAATTGATATCTCTGCAAGAGGTTGCGCACGAATCGCGGTCGCGGGGGACGCTCCCAGAGCAGTTGCAAGATTACCTCGCGCAATCTGTTCATTGCCCAGCACCGCTTGCAATTCATACTCCGCCTGGGCGGCTGCACTCTTGGCTTCGAGTACGTCGGGCAAGCTCGCAAGTCCGCCATTCAATCGCGCTTCGGCGGCTTGCTGCACGGTCTGTGCATTGCGCAGACTCGCGCGCGCGGCCTCCTCCTGCCCTAACGCGGCCAAGAGTTGGTAGTAGGCTTCTTCAACTGCATAGATAATTTTGCGGTGGGTGTCGTTGAACGCGAAGTTGGCCGCGAGAGTACGGGCACTCGCCGCGTCTATACGTCCGGAACGCGCGCCAAAATCAAAGATGGTGTAGTTGAGGTCGAGAACAACCTGGAAGTCCCCCACGGTTTGGCGATAGAAACGGTTCACGAGAAAGGCCTCTGGACGGTCGACTTGAGAGAGTGCGGCAGCCGCCAGCGTTGGGTATAACTCGCTCCGCGCAACCCCCAAAGCCGCTGCCTGCGAGCGCGCACGTTGCCAAGCGATCCGAGTGTCGGGATTATGCGTCTCAGCCAAATCAATCAGGTCTGGCAACGAATACGTCTTGGCCGGATCCACTGCGAATCTGGATGCCGGTACATTTTTCGCATCTGCCTCGATCCTTTCTTCCACGGGTGCATGCCATGGGCGATCAGGTGACGCGGGCGCGCGCTGAGCAAGAGCAGTGTTGGCCCACTGTAGATGAATCGCCAAGGTCGCTCCCAGCAGTCCTGAATGTAATTTCGTGAGTCTCCACATGCCGTGTCCCTAATCCGGAAAAGCCACCGCGGGTCCGATCTCTAGGGTCTAGGTGATGTAGGCATTCAAATTGGCCCCATGGCCCAGAGCCCTGCGTGTCAGCGGCTGCAGTCTTCGGCGCAACCGACTTACGAGTTTTCGCCGAGCGCGAAGGATGCGTGACTTGAATGCGGACTGGCGAATTTCGAGCTTTGTAATTGACTCGACCGCTGTCAGTTCATCCCGGGAGACGAGTTGTAACGCATCTCGAAGTACCGGCGGGAGCTTGCAGATCTGATCTTCCAGGAGGCAGTGGATTTCGGTAGTTGAGCAGTGCTCCTCTGGGCCAGGACGCGTGTCGGCGAATCTGAATTGGGACCGCTCTGATTGATCGTCCAGAATCGAGTCCAGGGATGATTCCCGGCGGCCATTGTTTCTGCGGCGAATCATGAGAGCGGCGTTTATGACTACGCGCGTCAGCCAACTTACGAACGAAGACCTTCCTTGGAAGGATCGCAACTTTGTGAAGGCGCTGCACAATCCGTTCTGAACTGCATCCTCAGCATCTTCTTTATTGCGGAGGATCGTGAATGCGGTTCGATAGAGTCTAGTCTTATGAGTAGCAAAGAGTTCGTGGAAAGCGTTTGAGTCGCCCGCGATTGCTTGCTGGACGAGATTCCGTTCGTCGCGAGCTGGGCAAAAAGAGACGACGGGATGAAATGCCGGAAATTCTGAGCTTGATGAACCGGTATTTCGAAATCTGCGGCCCTTGCCTTTGAGTACGATCGGCGCGCCGGTCCTAGTTCGGGAATTCGATATCGCGACTTGGAATGCGCTCATGTGTAAGACCTCCTTGCAACGATCTCACTGAGGCAGATTGCAATCCGTTTGCCGATTAGATGGAGATCTGCCAGCGGATAAGTGACTGAGCAGGAAGATGCATACGAGGAGACTTATCAATCACGGCCGCGAAGCGGGGGGCTTACTTGGTGACAGACTGACAGTTGCCAACCAGTGAACAGGTAAGACCAAAAATCGAGTTGGATCGATGACGGCCCCGGCGCCGCGATTTCGATCATGCTGAGACGACCGGGTCTGGCAGAGGCTCGTTGTGGTAGTTCCTAGGACAGGAAAGCAGGCAGAACACACGTTTGATACTTCGGTGATCCAAGTATTGCAATAGGGTCTAGCGCGCCGTCACGGTTGCCCATTGGATTGCGGTCACCCGGGTTCGAGCGAGTTCCCTTTCCATTTGGCGTTTCTCCCAACAGCTTACTTCCCGTCCGCCGAACGCCTCAGCGTGGAAGTGGCGATAGCTCGGATCCTGGGTATTCGATCGAGGGTCGTAAATCTTTTCCCGTACCCATCGCTGTCCTGCGGCGATTGACGATCGGCAGTAATCACAGAACTTCACGTCATAGGCGGCCATGTGTTCTCCTCTTTCCAGAAATTTCGACAACGGCAATGTCGCGCCGGTTATTTCCTTGCGCAACCGGTGCAGTTTGTGTGAGAAGGTTGCGCGCCTTCGCTCCTGAGCGATCAACGGGGACGTGCTCAGTCAACGTAAGAAGCCAAGTAACCAAAGCCACAGCAGCAATTCGAGCGCCGCAATGCCGACCAAGTTCTTAAAAGGAATCAGTTCCCTGCGGTCCATACGCCCTCTGCTATCCGCATGAGTCGTTGAAAAGCAACAACGTTCGAGGTGTCTGTGCACGTGATACGCGGGAGGTTCCTCTTTTCGGCGCCCGCCGTTCACTGACCGACTCCTCGTGTATTGCCGGGATGCAAACGACGTGCCGATTTGCAAGCAGGCGCAGTCATCGCGCAACTAGTTGGTTAGAAGAAGGATGGGGAGACAGAAATATAGGGCGGACTAGTTAGAAACGGGATCGTGATGATAGCGGACTGGCGGTTGACAGCCGATTGACAGACACCCCGGTGACCGTCAAATTTTGCATCGCTCCCTCCAGCAGAGACTCACACTACTTCGCCGCAGCATGTGCCAGTGGAAATCTGCTCGCTTCACTTCAATAGCCATGTGTTCACTCAGCGTCCCGCCTCAGCGGCGTCGCGGTGCGGCCCCAGCGTATTGTAGAACCAGTGTTCCCCGCATACGACGGTTAATCTAGATCGCTGCTCGAACGGGGCCGAGCGACTGCGAGTTGTAATACAAAATTGGCAGCACTTGGCGATCCAGACGAGTCGATCGTGAAATCGCTCAAAAAGCGTGCCTTAGTGTCCAGATATAGTCGTTGAGGGTCACGAACAGTGTCAATATGCTTTCAACTACTCACATGCTGGCACTCGAAAGCATTCGCAATTTTCGAAAGCGCCTCGGTCTCCTAATCGAAGATAGCGTTTGCGTCATGACCAGGGCCGTTCGATTCCCAGCTTTTTCATACGGAAGTAGAGCGTCGAACGATTCATTCCCAGTCGCTCCGCAGCACCTTTCGGTCCCGAAAGCACCCACCTCGTCTCTTTCAGGATTGAGCGGATGTGCTGGCGCTCGACATCGGCCAGTGTTTCGAGTCTTTCACTGTCGTGCCCAACGGCGATGCGAGACTGCAGATCGCGCAGTGGTACATGCAAGACAGAGCCTGGTGACAGAATCACCGCACGTTCGATGACGTTTTCGAGCTCGCGGATGTTTCCCGGCCACCGATACTGCATTAGAGCGTCCATCGTTTCGCAAGGAATCGAGTCAATCGTCTTGCTCATCCTTCGCGCCGCTTGTCGCACAAAATAATGTACGAGTAGCGGAATATCCTGCGATCGTTCCCGCAAGGCAGGAATGGAAATGGGAACCACGTTCAGCCGGTAATAGAGGTCGCTGCGGAATTGCTTCTGCAGGATCATCTCCTCCAAGTCGCGATGCGTCGCGGCTATAACCCGAACGTCGACTCTCTTCGTCCGCGTACTGCCTAACCGTTCGAATTCGCGCTCCTGCAAAACGCGCAGAAGCTTCGGTTGCAGCTCAAGTGAGATGTCACCAATTTCGTCGAGAAACAGCGAACCTTGGTCCGCTAGCTCCAGCCGGCCAATCTTCTGAGTGATGGCGCCGGTGAAGGCACCGCGTTCGTGGCCAAAGAGTTCGCTTTCGAGCAGTCCACTGGGGATCGCAGCGCAATTGAGCTTTACGAATGTGCGCTCCTTGCGGCGGCTGCGATTGTGAATGGCGCGTGCAATGAGTTCCTTCCCAGTGCCCGTCTCGCCGAGCAACAGCACGGAGGAATCGCCCGTCGCCACCGTATCTACAAGTTGCAGTACGCGACGAAGAGCTGAACTCTGACCCACAATTCCTTCAAAGCCAGGGTCTTCGGGAAGGTGCTGGCCCAACCAGTCTAGACTAAGGGGGCCGCCTGCAATGTGAGGCTCCTGGTGGTGAATGCGAACAGAACTAAGAATGTTTGCGCTCATGACGATCCTCCAGGCTAATCAATTACCGTGGCGATGTTTTGGCCCATTGCCGCGAACTCTTTCGCGCCGAATCCACTCACCGATATAGTCCGGGCAATTCTGAAGCTTGATTCCATCTGCTTCGCATCGTGCTAGAAACTTCACTGCATCCGGATCGACGAGCGTGACGTCCTTCAAATCCAAAACCAAGTGATGTTCAATCGGTTCCAAGGCAAAAAGCCGTTGCAGCTCGGCCACATCTTCCGCCTCGATACGACCACTCAGGATAAAAACGACCTTTCCATTCGCTGACCTCGAGATCTTCAACATAATCACTATCACCGAGTGATGCCCTGAAATCTGTTGCGTTCCGTCAATCTGCTCGTTGGTCTGCTCATGGTTCCCAGGTCGTTCGTTTCGATGGCGCGCATTGTGACGTGCATCACATTTTGGGACAACCCCAGATGGAGTCAGGCAGCGGCCAAATTCGGGATAGCTGACGGCTCTCGCGGGAAATCTGGCTCACTCTTTTGGGTTTAGAAATACCCCTATTTCGGTGTGTCGCGGTCAGGAAGGTTGATGCGCTTCCATCCAAAGAGGCGCGCATCCACCGAAAATGCGCCGGGTCCGAGAAGTGCCAGGGCGGCACCGAGTGTGGCCAGCAGGATATACGCCCACGCATCATGAGGCTGCATGAAGGCGCTCAATACCTCGATGATTGCCAGGAGGCTTCCTGCGATGGGTGTCCATAGACCTGCGAGCAGCAATATTCCTGCGGCAAGCGCGAGAACGTGGAATATTGCCAGGCTGACCGGAGGCCCAGCTCGCAGCTCGATGATCCTTCGAACGATTAACGCTATGCCGACGACGAGCCGCATCAGCAGAAGCCCGGCGCCAGGCGCTCCGTGGGCGAATGTCGAGTAGAGCCGCCGCATCATACATCGAGGCTACGTAATTCTGGATGCACTGGGGAAGCTCAGAAAGGTTGGTGCAAAACACTCTTTCGAGTGGACTAAAAGTCGATGATTCCGCGCTTCATCCCGATCATGGCGGCGTGGGTTCGGTCGTTGGCGCCCAGTTTCGAAAGGATGTTCCGTACTTGTCCCTTCACCGTCTCTTCGCTAATCGATAGCTGCGCAGCAATCTCTTTGTTGGCATTCCCGTCGGCAATCAGGCGCAGGACGCGCACTTCCGCGGGCGTCAGCGCGTCGTCAGTGGCGTGCTCTGCCAGTTGAAACGAGACTTCCGGAGAAATGGTTTTCTTGCCGGCATGAACAGCCCGGATCGTATCGAGCAGTTCTTTATGCAGCGTGTTTTTCAGAAGGTAAGCCCGAGCGCCAGCTTTGATGGCGCGCAGAACTTGAACGTCGCCGGTGTAAGTGGTCAGCACGATGATTCGCGCCTCGGGAAATTCGCCTCGGATCGCGATGATCGCATCCAGCCCGTTCATATCCGGCATTTGCAGGTCCATCAGCGTAACGTCCGGACGATGCTCGCGAAATTGCTGGATCGCCTCGCGCCCATTCGACGCTTCTCCGACCATTTTCATGTCCTCCTGGCCGGTCACAAGCCCAACGATGCCTCCGCGCACCAGCGGATGATCGTCCACCGCCAGAATCCGAATCGAGCTGGGGTCCACAGTCATGATTGCGACGAGGTTCCTCTGCCCGAGAGCTTCCCCGCTATTTCGGCCAGCCAAGAACGCCGGGTAGTAGAAGACTTTTCGTAGGCATTGGATGCCGGAACGCTCAGCTCGACTTCCGTACCGGAATCGAGCTCGCTCCAGACAGCCAGATTGCCGCCTGCGAGTCTGGCGCGTTCGCGCATGCCATGCAAACCAAAATGTCCGGCACGCCCGTCTCCACCCAGAACCTGCGGATCAATGCCTTTGCCATCATCGCGGATGCGCAGGCGCAACTGCCGTTCGTCATAGTGAATTTCCACTTCGATCTGCCGCGCCTGGGCGTGCTTGAAGGCATTGCGCAGCGCCTCGGCCGCGATGCGATAGACTTCGTCTCGAAGTAGCGGACGCAGGTTTCGCGGTGTGCCTTCCACTTGCACGCTGAATTCGACCGAATTCGGATTGGCCGCATCGGCCGCGCGTTCCTCTCCAAGCGTTCGGATGGCGAGGGCGAGGTCGCTCGTCTCGATCGTGGACGAACGCAAGCCCTGCACCGCATCCCGGCCTTCGGTAATGGCTTGCGCGGCCAGCTCGATAGCGCCATCGAGTTTTTCTTTGGCGTCGCCCGCCGGAAGCGCGTTGGAAACGGTTTGGAAGCGGAGCAACAGTCCATGGAAACTTTGCAGCAGCGTATCGTGCAGATCCCGCGCGATGCGCGTCCGCTCCTTGACGCGCTCTTCTAGGCGTATGTTGAACCGGTGCGCCAGTTCCCGCATGCGGAGCTGATAGATGGCCCACAGCAACACCACGAACGCAGCCACGCAGCACAAACGGAACCAAGTCGTCTGGTAATACGCCGGCGCGATGGAAAAATCTAAAAACGTACCCGCCTCGTTCCACACCCCGCTGTTATTGCACGCCGTAACGCGAAACCTGTACTTGCCCGGTCCGAGGTTTGAGTACTGCACCTGGCGGGCGTTCACCGCCTCTCTCCAGTCCCGGTCCTGTCCCACCAACTTAAACCGGAAGTGCACCTTTTCCGGCACAGCCAGACTTAGCGCGGTGTAATCAATCGTCAAGTCGCGCACCAGCGGCGGCAGCCTTGGACGTGACGAGAATGCATCGTCGGACGAGTACCGCCAGTAAGTCTTAAGGTCTGCGGTAATCTGCTCAATGTGTACCGCAGGCGGGAGCTCGTTGAAGGGCAGATGGTGCGGATCGACCATGCTGACGACCCCGAAAGTCATGAACCAAATTTCTCCATTTGGCGACTTGGCGGCTTTTGGGCTCATGCCCGGGACGGGGACTTTGCTCCGTACTCCATCGGAAGTGTCAAAAACCGTGACTCGGATCGGGCGACTCGGGTCACTGTCCCAAGCCATTGTGTCGGAGCGCGAAATGCGCGCCAAGCCACAGGCCATGTACAGCCATAAGGAGTGGTCGTCATCTTCTATCGACCAGTGGACTTCATTGCAGGGCAGGCCGTTCCTGCTACTCAACGTGGTCGCGCGCCCGTTTTTCAACCGGCTGAGCCCGCCCTCAGTTGCGGCCCAAACTGTTCCATCCGAGTCGACTCGCAAGTCGCTGACGGCGCCTTCGCCAAGCCCATCAGCAGCGGTGTAAGTAGCGCGAACCTGTCCGTCTTTCCAATACGCCACGCCACCCTGAAAAAACCCCAGCCAGAGGCCGCCCTGCAAAGGATCAGCGGCCAGAGTCGTGGCAGGATCTCTATGTCCCAGCGCAATCCAGGGAATCCGCCGGACAATGCGGTCCGCTGACAACTGTGAGAGACCGTGATCCAGACTCGCGATCCAGATATCTCTGGCCGCGTCTTCGGCCATCGCATACACGATCCCGCCGGGACTGACGCCGATTGAAACAAACCGGCCATTCTCGAGGAAACCGACCCCGTCAGGCCCCGCAATCCAAATTCGCTCGGCGTGATCCTGCAGAAGCGAAACCTTCGCACTGTCTGGCAACCCTTCAACAACAACCTCGCCCGCAAAAGGCCGCCGCACTGCTCGGACGTCGCGCCCGTGGAAAAGCGTGACTTGCCCTTGAGTCCGTCGGCTAAGTCCGTCGAAACTACTGACCCAAATACTTCCATCCCGGGCCGCCAGAATTGATTCTCCGAAGTTCGGAAAACCCTGATCCGCGGAATATGTAACGACTGCGAGGTCACGAAAACGATCCAAGCCGTTCGAGGTCGCGACCCAGACATTGCCTTCACGGTCTTCGAAGAGAGCCGTCACTGTATCCCCAGATAGGCCGTTCGCCTGTGCAAACGAATCGATTCTTCCCTGGTGAACATGTACCAGACCGTGATCGATAGTTCCAATCCAGAGGCCGCCATCGCGATCGCGTAGCCGCGTACGCGCAAAAGATTGCTGTGCAGGCATGGGGTACGGATATGCTGTCTGGAGCTTTCCGCCGACCAGCCGGACGACTCTGCCGCGCAACGCGATCAATAGTCCCCCGCTACCATCTTCTGCTATAGCCTGGATGCCGGACGAGTCACCTTCGATCGGGTAGAATTTGCGAGGGTCAGGCTTCCATCGCCACAATCCTGTCCGCGTTCCCGCCCAAAGATTGCGGTTACTATCCTCATACAACCCAAGCACCCCATCGCCGAGAGAGCCGTCTTCTCCGTAGCACTTCACAGCGCCGCGCTGAATCGCGCACAGTTTTCCCGGCGGGTTATACGCGAATCCGCCGGCCCATACCGCGCCCTCCCGATCCTCTATGAGCGGGAATACAACTTCGTCCGCCATCTCCGGATATAGCGTGAGCGTGCCGCTCTTCCAACTCGCAAGCCCTTTCCAGGTGCCGATCCAAAGTGTCCCATCGCGTCCCACAAGCAGGCTCTGGATCTTATTGCTAGGCAGATGCCGATCGGCCGGTTCTTGCCACTGAACTGTTCGGACGCCATCGAAGCGAAACAATCCGAATTCCGTGCCGAGCCAGAGATAGCCATCGGGCGTCTGGGCGATGGCGTGGATGATGTCCCTGGGAAAGCCGTCGCGGTCGATCCACGCTTTGTGCGCGTATTGATTCACGTCCAACGCCGGGTCCAGCGCGTATGCCCCGGGCGCACACGCCAGCAAGACGGAGGCCAGTAATGTGCCCAGCGGGATCACTCCTCTTTTCTGTCGATGTATTTTGTCCATAACGTCCCACATAGTATCCCAATCCCCGTCGCACAGGCACACTCTTGCCTGTGTTCCATTCACCTTATCAAGGCACCGCGCACCGTTAGGAGCGTCTAGGTTACCCCTCATTGTCAAACGCGAAAGCATGAAGTACCCTCACGTCATCCTGTTCCGCAGTTTCCTGGGTCAGATACATGTTCATGCGCGCTGTACCCGGCCTCATCGTCACTCTCATTCTCTCTATCTATTTCCCCGCTCTTCGCGCCCAATCCACAGACGCGTCCATCACCGGCCGAGTCACCGACCCCTCCAAAGCACTCATCGCCGAAGCAGAAGTTACCGCCGTAAACGCCGGCACAAATTTCCCGTACAAAACAAAGACCAATGCCTCCGGCGAATACTACCTGACGAATCTCCCTCCCGGGCGCTACCGCCTCGATATCGAAAAAACCGGATTCAAGAGATTAATCGAACCAGACATAACTCTTCACGTTCAGGACGCGATAGAACTCAGTTTCGAGCTGACGCTCGGTTCCGCGTCCGAGACCATCACCGTGGAAGCCGGCACTCCGCTGGTGAATACCGAATCGGCAACGGTGAGCACCGTGATTGACCGTACTTTCGTGGAGAATCTGCCCCTCAATGGGAGAAGTTTCCAGACATTGATAATGCTTACGCCCGGTGTGGTCGTGACCACCACCGCTGCTTACGACCAGGGGCAGTTCAGCGTGAATGGACAACGCGCGGATGCCAATTACTTCACCGTAGATGGAGTCAGCGCCAATTTCGGCGTTACCGGTTATCCGCCGCTGATGCAGTCGGCTGGTGGAGGTCTACCCTCACTCAGCGCGCTCGGGGGAACGAACAGTCTCGTGTCGGCGGATGCCATGCAGGAGTTCCGCATTCAGACTTCCTCATTCGCCCCGGAGTTCGGACGCACACCCGGCGGACAGATATCCATCGCGACACGTTCGGGAACAAACGCTTTTCACGGCACGCTTTTCGATTACTTCAGAAACAGTGTGTTGGACGCGAACGACTGGTTTTCGGATTTTAACGATCTACCTAAGCCCGAGGAACGCCAAAATGACTTTGGCGGCGTATTCGGAGGTCCAATAATCAAGGACAAGACGTTCTTCTTCGTGTCCTACGAGGGTCTGCGGCTGCGCCAGCCAGCAACACAAGAAACTGTTGTTCCTGATTCGGCCTCGCGGCAAGTACAAACGCCAGACGGAACAGCAATTCGTCCTTACTTAAATGCGTATCCTGTTGCCAACGGGGTTGAACTTGGCTCAGGGTTGGCGCAGTTCAATGCGGCATTCTCCAATCCTTCCTCGTTGGACGCCTACAGCATCCGGCTGGACCACCTCGTCAATGCAAGGCTCGCATTGTTTGGCCGCTATAGCTACTCGCCTTCCAGCATAGTTCAACGAGGTCCTACGGGTTCATCTCTTAGCACTACAGAGTCCCTGTCTTCGTCCGTCCAGATCCTGACGGTTGGCCTGACACTACTACTAACGGCGCAGACCAGCAATGAAATCCGGCTGAATTACAGTAACGATCGGGTGAGTAGCAAATTCGCCGTCGACACTTTCGGGCGAGCGGCACCGCTTCCCGATTCCGTTTTGTTTCCGTCCGGGTTTTCGTCCGCGAATAGCTTTTTTGCGTTTCTCGTCACGGGCGCAGGGGACTTCAGGCAGGGCAAGTTCGCTACTGATGAGCAGCGGCAAATCAACTTTATCGACAACCTATCAGTCATCAGGGGCAGCCACCAACTGAAGTTCGGGGCCGATTATCGCTGGCTGGCGCCGTTCAGCAGTCCACTGTCTTACGATCAGTCCGGAATATTTTCTGGAATGTCAGGCAGTCCTGGAGGAGCTCTCTCCGGAACAGCCTCACTCGCTGTCTTGCTCTCTATCCGATCAAGCGCGTTGCTGGCGCGGAACTTCTCGCTCTACGGGCAGGACACCTGGCAAATCACGCCTCGACTGACGGCGACCTATGGCTTGCGGTGGGACCTCAATGCGCCATTAAAAGGAAAGAACCCAGCGAACGATCCGTTCACCGTCACGGGCCTGAACGATCCCGCGACGATCGCTTTGGCGCCACCTGGCACTCCGCTGTACCAGACCACGTATGGAAACTTTGCCCCAAGATTGGGTGTGGCCTACCAACTCCGTGATGCACCGGATCGGGGTTCTATTCTGCGCGGGGGCTTTGGAATTTTCTACGACCTCGGCTATGGCTCGCTCGGAGGAGCGTCCAGCTACTTTCCCAACCAGTCCACTAAGGATCTCCCGTTAGCGCCTTTTCCTTTGAGTCCTCAAGACGCTGCTCCCCCGCCCTTTACCGTCAATCCGCCAGTTTCCACGATTATCGTAGCTGATCCACATCTGAAACTTCCTAGGACCTATGAGTGGAACGTTGGAATTGAGCAGTCACTTGGAAGGAATCAGACTTTTTCCGTCACCTACGTCGGGGCGATCGGCCGCGAGTTACTTCGCGTTTCCGACCTGCTCAACGCGAACAGCGATTTTGCCTTGATCGCACTAACAGGTAATACAGCCGCTTCGGATTATCAGGCCCTGCAGATCAAGTTTGAGCGGAGGCTCTCGCGGAGTTTGCAGGCTCTGGGGTCGTATACCCTGTCGCATTCGATTGATAGTGTCTCGACTGACGCATTCGCCCAAAGCGTTGACCCTCCGAACACGTCAGTCAATCCGAATACAGACCGCGGCAACTCAGATTTCGATATCCGAAATTCGTTCACCGCAGGCGTGACCTACGATCTGCCGTCGCCGGTCTCCAGCAAGATTGTCCACGCCGCGTTGGGAGGTTGGTCGGTGGACAGCTTCGTGTTGGCGAGATCGGCGCCGCCCGTGGACGTCGTCGTTCCTACACTCGAGATTCTTTCAGGCGTCGAACTCTTCCTGCGCCCAAACGTAAACCTCGGCGTGCCGCTCGTGCTCTACGGCTCTGGATATCCCGGCGGCAAGATTTTTAATTCCGAGGCGTTTGCTCCACCACCGAGCGGGCAGCAAGGCGATTTCGGCCGGAATGTGCTGCGAGGTTTCGGAGCTTGGCAAGCCGACTTTGCCGTGCAGCGGCAATTTCACCTCACCGGGAGGTTGGGGCTTCGCTTCCGATCCGAGTTCTTCAATCTCTTCAACCACCCCAACTTCGGCCCTCCCACCAACATGCTAACCAGCGCCCTCTTCGGCCAGTCGACTCAGACTCTGGCCAGCAGCCTCGGCTCCGGGGGTGCCAATGGCGGGTTCAACCCGCTCTACCAAATCGGCGGCCCGCGTTCGATCCAGCTCGCACTAAAGCTGGTCTTCTAGAGGTTGGCGTCGTCTTTCCAAGCGAATCGGTCAACCATCACTACTTCAGACCGACACTCTCCATTGCGCCTCATGAGCTTTCGCTAAGGTAGAAGACCGTACTTGCGCGGTTCGAATGCTGAAGCCTTCTCGAATGCAATGTCCACCGTGCCGCCATGTCTGAAAACGATGGTACGCATCGAAAAGGGCCGAAACATTCAGATCCGCGTAAGAAGTTCGCTTCGCTAAGCGAGGCGAGCGGGGCTGAGGCGATGTCAATATCTTTGCAGATGCCAGCCAATTGACACTCACTTCCGAAGTGCAAAGGGTGCCGAGCTGCACAAAGGATTTATTTTGAGAGTCATCCGTCTGCCCATGCCTCGGACGTCAAAGTGCTTCTCACTTGGGTTGAACGGAATGCAGAAAGAGGTGCGTCAATCATGGCGGCCGCGACTTCGCCGGCTCCCGCTCGAGCAGCGGAGCCTGAACATATTCCAGCACAAGCCAAGCCGGGCTGGCAGAAATACGGAACGCCGGTGCTCGTGGTGCTATTGGCAGCTGCAGTTGTGTTCACACTCACGAGGAATTGGAATTCCTGGGAGGGCGGCCGGATCGAGCAAGAAACCGACGATGCTTACGTTCGCGGGGATCTTACGCCGCTGAGCACGAAGGTTTCCGGCATCGTGCGGGACGTGAAGGTTTCCGATTTTCAGCGAGTGCATAAGGGGGATCTGCTCGTTGAACTGCAGGATGATGATTATCAGGCGCAAGTCGCTCAGGCGAGTGCGGCAGTGGAAGCTTCTAAGGCGGCGATCGAGAACAACCGCCGACAGCGCGAGCTCCAGGATGCGCGCATCGAGCGGGCGCTCGCTGGAATCGACCAGGCGAAAGCGCAAATCACGGCGGCGCAGGCTGGAATCGAAGCAGTGAAGGCTGATGTTACGCGCACGCAGGCGGAACGCGCCCGGCAAGAGGCGCTTCTCCAGAATCATTCGGCCACGCAGCAAAAGGTGGAGCAGGCGGTAGCTGACGAGGAGCGATTTACCGCGCAGCTTGCGAGCCGCCAGGCTGATTTCGAGCAGGCGAAGACGTTGCTACGCAGCAGTGAACTGGCCGCAGAGGCGGAACGCCGCAGCAAGGCAGTTCTAGAGTCCCAGGATGCACAACTCGTTGCCGACCTGCACGCCAAAGAGGCTGCGCTCACAGTCGCGCACGTGAATCTCGGTTACACGAAGGTCGAAGCCCCTGGAGACGGCACAGTAGGCGAGAGGCAGGTTCGGCCGGGACAGTTGGTCTCTCCCGGGACGCAAGTAATTTCGTTTGTCAGCAGGATCAAATGGGTGCAAGCGAATTATCGCGAGACGCAGCTCACAAACATGACGCCGAACGATCCTGTGGAAATTCGCATTGACGAGTATCCGGGGAAAATCTTCCAGGGCAAGGTCGTCGAGATTGCGCCGGCCAGCGGTTCGCAATTCGCGCTGCTGCCGCCCGACAACGCCACCGGCAATTACACCAAAGTCGTGCAACGAATCCCAGTCAAGATCGTGTTTGACGATGAGAGCGTTGCGGCTACGTTGCGTCCTGGACTCTCGGTCATCGCTATCGTTCGCACGAAACATTGATTGGAGCGCACGATGGCTGCCACAACCACGGCTTTACGTCTACCACCACCGTTACAAATCGCGAATGCGCTCGCAGGAATAGCGCCCGCCGAACTGTCGAAGAGTCCACTCCTTGGAATCCTGGGAGTGATCATGGGCGCGGGGATTGTCACGCTGACCGGGCGCATGATTTCCCTTGGCGCCGCCGATCTCAAGGGCCATCTCGGGCTTGGTTTTGACGACGGCGCGTGGATCAGCAGCGCCTATAACGTTGCTTTGATGTTCATCGGACCTTTTACTGTCTATCTTGGCGCCCTGATCGGGCCCCGGAGAATTTTATTCTTCGCTGCGACGTCGTTCACTTTGCTCTGTGCCTTCCTTCCGCTAATTCACAATTACAGCTTGCTCCTTGTGGCGCTGGCTTTGGCCGGATTGGCGTCCGGCACGTTCTACCCGCTTACGCTGACATTTGCGCTGCGAAATATTCCGCTGCGGTTTCTTCCCTTCACGATAGCGCTCTACGCAACGTCGGTGGATGGGGCCGTGAACATCGCTCCATCGCTCTACGGCTGGTACAGAGATCATCTCTCCTGGCACTGGATGTTCTGGAATTCGGCGGTGATTACACCGCTGATGGCGCTGTGCATCTATTTCGGGATACCTGCGTCTCCGGCTCCAAAGAAATCCGCGGCGCCGAGTTTCGCGGCTTTTCTCTACGGCAGCACAGGATTCGCGTTGTTATATGCTGCGTTCGATCAGGGCGAACGACTCGACTGGTGGCGCTCTGGAGTATTTACCGCGCTATTTCTTGGCGGCTTATTTTTCCTCGTGGCAGGAACGGTGCGGCGTCTGCGCGGGCCAAATCCCTTGGTTGACATGCCGTATCTCCGCCAGTGGAACACGTCGCTGCTCGGCGTTGGTCTCTTTCTGTTTCGCTTTTGTCTTGTGACCACCATCATCCTGATACCGCAGTCTCTGGCAATTCACGGGTTCGAGGCTAACCAAATTGGCCCCGCGGTGATTTGGAGCGCTGCTCCCCTAATTCTGCTCGCCTTCGTGGCTGGGCTTTTGCTGCTGTCGGGTTTTGACTCGCGCCTGCTCATGGCCTCAGGATTTGTGTTCATCGCCTTTGCAGCATATCTGAACGCAGAACTAACCAGCGCATGGTCGGCGTCGAACTATTACCGTTCCGAGTTGCTGATGGGTCTTGGGCAGTCGTTTGCGTTTATCGGATTAGTGGCAACGATTATCTTGCAGGGGATTTTTTCGGGGGGATTGTCGAAGCCGCAGTGGATTCTGACATTTTCTGCGTTCTTTCATACCGTGCGACTGTTTGGCGGAGAACTCGGCGCAGTGTTCATGGGCCATTTCATCGCGCAGAGAGAAAAGCTGCACTCGAACCTCCTGGGTCTGCACGTGCAGCGCGGGAGCTGGATCACAGACAGCAATGTTGGGGGACTCACAGCGGGCGTGTTTTCGAAATCCTCCGGGTTGACTGCGGCGACGAGCCGGGCGGTCGAGCTCATGGGCAGCAGAGTACGCCTCCAGGCGTACACGCTGAGCATTAGCGATGGATTCTATTTGGTGGCCTGGGCGTGCGTTATCGCTCTGCTACTCGCTGCCCTGCTGCGGCCATCACCGCTGAGCTATGACGACCTCAGCAGCCTTCAGCAACCATCGCCGAAACCGCGAGAGGCAAAAGCATGAATGCGTATGGCAGGATTTTGTTGACGGGTCTGACATTCCTCACTGCGTTGACGACCGCTCGCGCGCAGAGCGAGCAGCAGGGGCGTCGCCACCTAACTTTGCAAGAGGCAGTGCAGCTGGCGCTGAAGCACAACCACCTGGTGCGCATAGCGGGGTTTCAGGTTGACGAGAAGCAACATGCCAAGGACGTCGCCAGGAGTGGATATTTTCCCACCGTGCAGAATCAGAGCTCCGCTTTTCATGTGACCGACACGCAGTCGATCGACATTCAAGCGGGCAGCCTGGGCACTGTCGGCGGCAACGCGATTCCGGAGAATTCGACGATTCTCAATCAGGGTGGGCGTACGTTCGAGACCAGCGGGACCGGGCTGGTGCAGCCGATTACGCAGCTATTCACCCGGGTCAAGCCGGCGAATGACATCGCCCGCGCAGAACTGAGCGCAACGCGCGCGAATGAGCGCGAGACACAAAACGAAGTCGCGCTGAAGGTTCACCAGCTTTACTACCGCGTCTTAATCGCACAGTTGCACCGCAGCGCCACCGAAGCCAGGATCAAGGCGGCACAACAACTGCAAAGCGAGCGTGTTCAACAAGTGAAATTTGGGAGCACTCTGGAAGAGGAAGCGATCGAGAGCACCGCGAATTCCTTGCAAGCAAAACAGGAACTGTTGAGCACCGAGTTGCAGCTCTCCGATTTGACCTTGCAGCTTGACGACGCGATCGGGCTGCCGCTTACGACGCAGCTCGAACTCGATGCGGGCGTCGCGGAAGTTCGCGACACCTGCCGCCGCGAGGAATGCATCAAGACGGCGCTGGAATCGCATCCGGAGATCGCCGCGGCGCGCGATCAGGTACAGAAAGCTTCCGCTGGGATTCAACTAAGCAAGGCCGAGTATGTGCCGGATGTGTCGGTTTTTGCGCGCTACAGTTACCAGAACGACGTTCCGTTTCTGGCTCGCAACTTCGGGACCTTCGGCGTTCAGTTTACCTACGAACTTTTCGACGGAGGTCGGAGGCGGGCGGCGCTGCGCGAGAGCGACGCAAAGCTCGCGCAAGCCAAGGAAAATCTCGCTCGCGTGACTGAAGAAGTGGAGCTCAGAGTACAGGTGGCCTACAACAAATTGGAACGCACTCGCGAAATGGTGAATGTTTCCGAAGAATTGCTGGCGCTGCGCACGGAATCAAGCCGCGTCTGGGCGCAACAGCTCGAGAAAGGCAGCGCGCTCAAATCTCAGACTGACAACGCCGTTGCTCAGGAACTCGATGCGAAGACGCTGCTCCTCCAGTCACAGCTGGATTACATTCAGGCACGCGATGAGGTGATTCAGGCGATGGGACTTACGCCCAATTAGATTGACGTTCGCTCGGGGCGAGCATAGCGGAATACTCAGATGAGACAACAACTTCAAATCGTTGAGCCGGCCGGCAAGCGCCCTCGCCCGTTCGCTCGCATCGAGGAGGCCATCTCGGCGATGCGCGCAGGACAGATGGTTATCGTTGTGGATGATGAAGACCGCGAAAATGAAGGCGATCTGACCATCGCGGCAGAAAAAATCACACCGGACGTTATCAACTTTATGGCGAGGTATGGCCGCGGACTGATCTGTCTGGCGATGACGCCCGAGCGGCTCGACCAACTCGAAATTCCGCTGATGGTTTCTCAGAATAGCTCGCGATTCGAAACGGCGTTTTGCGTAAGCATTGAAGCCAAGAAAGGTACGACCACCGGGATTTCAGCCGCCGATCGCGCTGCGACGATTCGTGCAGCGATTCATCCGGGGACGAAACCTGCGGATCTGGTTCGCCCCGGCCACGTCTTCCCGCTGCGTGCGCGCACCGCGGGAGTGCTGGTGCGAGCCGGGCAGACGGAAGCCGCCGTGGACCTGGCGCGCATCGCGGGCCTTTCTCCGGCCGGCGTCATCTGCGAGATCATGAACGAAGATGGCACCATGGCGCGCGTGCCTCAACTCAGTCGTTTCGCGCGCCGGCACCATTTGCTGATGATTACCGTCGCCGACCTAATCACCTATCGGACGCGCACCGAATCACTGGTCAAGCGGGTGGCATCCACGAAGCTTCCCACCGAATACGGAGAGTTCCGCCTTCATGCTTTCGAGAACCAGATCGACAAGCAAACGCACGTTGCGCTGGTGTGCGGCGAGATTGGGGATGGGAGGAACGTGCTCGTGCGCGTGCATTCGCAGTGCCTCACCGGTGATGTGCTGGGCTCGATGCGCTGTGACTGTGGCGCGCAGCTCGGTGAAGCATTGCGGAGGATCGCCAACGAAAGACGCGGTGTACTTCTTTACCTGAATCAAGAAGGACGCGGCATTGGCCTGGCGAACAAGATACGCGCTTATGGGCTGCAGGATGAAGGACTCGACACCGTCGAGGCAAACGAGCGCCTGGGTTTCAAACCCGATCAGCGAGATTACGGGATGGGCGTTCAGATCTTGCGTGAACTCGGGGTGCACTCGATGCGTCTGCTAAGCAACAATCCTCGCAAGCTCGTCGCCATCGAAGGCTACGGATTGTCGGTGACGGAGTGGTTGCCGCTAGAAATACCAGCTTCCCCCTCGACGCTGCGGTATCTGACCACAAAAAGAAACAAGCTCGGCCATGTGTTGCGCGGTCTCTGACCGCGGACACTCTCCCCAGGAAGCATTCCGTGCGAACTTCCGCCCCAGTCTGCCTTCTTGAATTCACTCGCCTGACTGTTTCTTCGCGACCCGTTTGACCTTTCTGCCGTCTGTCAACAACTGCGCACTTGAGAGTATGTTGACACCGGTTCACGGATACGGCGAAGGCCTCGCTAAATAACACCTCTATTTTCAGCAACCAAGACCTCGCAGATGTTGGCTCGTGAATTGCCTTCTCAATGGTGTCGTGATTCGAAAGCGGAAGCAAACTAAATCAGGAGATCGATATGGCGACTCCAGCCAAAGAAATCAAGAAGCCTGTGGCACTGCCTGCACCGAATAGCGACTTCTACGAACTGGTCGAGACCTTGCCCCCTGACGAGGTGGCCGTAGTGAAACAAGTGCGCGCGTTCATGGAGACCAAGGTCGCTCCTATCATCACCAAGTACTGGGTGGAAGATTCCTTTCCGTTTGAAATACTGCCGGCGATCAAGGAGCTCAACATCGGCGGCGTTGGCATGAAGGGCTACGGCTGCAAAGGTGGCAGCGGTCTGCTACTTGGCTTGGTTGCGATGGAGTTGGCGCGCTTCGATGTGTCGATTGCGACATTTTTCGGCGTTCACAACGGATTAGCGATGGGCTCGATCTATCTGGGCGGATCGGAAGAGCAAAAACAGAAATGGCTGCCGCCAATGGCTCGCTGGGAAAAAATCGGCTGCTTCGGTTTGACGGAACCTCTCGTGGGCTCAGGAGCGGGAGGCGGTTTGCTTACGACGGCGAAGCGGGATGGCGACACCTGGACGATCAACGGACAGAAGAAGTGGATCGGTAATGCACCGTGGTGTGACATCTCGATCATCTGGGCGCGCGATGTCGCTGACAACCAGGTCAAGGCGTTCATCGTGGAAAACAAAACCACACCTGGTTTTACGGTCGAAAAGATCCAGAACAAGATCGCCCTCAAGGTGGTCCAGAACGGTTTGATTACCATGGAGAACTGCCGGGTGTCTGAAGCGAACCGCCTCCAAGGAGACTCTTCGTTTCGTGATACCGCGCACGTCTTGAAAATGACGCGATTTCTCGTCGGTTGGGAAGCGACGGGATGCGCCATGGGCGCGTACGAAAATGCGCTCAAGTACTGCCAGGAACGCCTGCAATTCGGAAAGCCGATCGCCTCGTTCCAACTCGTG
>Ga0335081_10001425_pt1 | contig 38166 bp, 28 predicted proteins | sample Lox_Sample_35_FD_206713 | JGI IMG/M metagenome (GOLD analysis project Ga0335081, IMG submission 206713) | Soil microbial communities from Loxahatchee National Wildlife Refuge, Florida, United States - Lox_Sample_3.5 | ecosystem: Environmental > Terrestrial > Soil > Wetlands | place: USA...
CGCTCGAATCCCGTCATCATCGCCAGTGTCCTCTGCTTGCCGAGAGAGTTCATGCTGGCACGACTTTATCTATACTTCCTGTGGAAAGGGAGCACTTAATCAGAGTCTCCTTAGGGCATGATTTGGCGGATTAGTTTGAGGGTCATGCCTTACTGCGCGTGAGGCTGCCATGGAGCCGGCCCAGAGGAAAGTCGCCCGGTGGGGCAGCCTCTTCCGTAGTAGCGCACGCAAAAATAACCCCGGTGGGTTTGCCTCCCACCCATCGAAAACCACGATGGGTGGGGCAGCTGAGATTATGCGGGTTGCCACAATTCGATGGGATTTCCCTCAGGGTCATGGAGACGAGTGAAGCGCCCAATTCCGGCATAAGCTTCCGGGTCTTTGACCTCAATTCCGGCCGCGCGTAGCTGGGCCACCATTTTGTCCATGTCATGCACACGGAAGTTGACCATCCAGACCTTGTTGGGATCCCCGAAATACTTGGTGGTCTCGGGAAAGGGACTGAAGGCGGTCGGTCCGGCCTCTTGCTGCCAAACGGTTCCGCCCTCGCTGGTTGGTGTGAGCGAGATGCCCAGGTGTTGCTGGTACCAGTTCCCCAACGCTTTGGGATCGCGAGCCCGGAAGAACAAGCCTCCAATTCCTGCTACTTTTTCCATTTCCGTTCCTTTCGATTCATGTTTGGCATCTGTCGTCGCGGGCAAAGCTGGACTCGTTGTCTGTGCCGGGAGCTGCGCGGTGTTCTGTGCCGCCATGGCTAATTCATTCCGGGCCAGGAGAAAACCGGCCCCGAAAGTATAAGACAAGCTCTGAAGAAACTGGCGCCTGTGAAAGCTCATTTCATCCTCCTGCCGAGGCTTTGCGCGAGGCCATCTTTGTTTAGGATCATATTTGTCTGGGCTCATTTACGATACCTGCAGGGATGGAGTTCTGCAATCAGCGCCGCATGAATTTTGTGAGACTCAATCGCGAAGGACGCAAAGGACCGCGAAGGTCGCGAAGCAAGGCAAAACCGGATCAGGACGCTAAATGATGCCGGGTACTGGGACAGTTTTGAAAAGGCAGCGAGCCAGACGCGCAGTTCTTGTCTCGCGCCGGGCGCGAGAAGTCGAGGGCCTTGCTCAGGATGACAACCAAACTGCCCCACTACCCAAGGGCGTACAACGTGCCCGGCGGCGTTTCAACGTGGTAACTTTGACGAAAGGGTTATGAGCGCCACGCAGGCAGAGTTCAAGCGGGCCATGAGCAGTTTCGCCACGGGGGTCACCGTGATTACGGTGGACTATGGGGGCGAAGTGCATGGCATGACGGCGAACGCATTCGCGTCGGTATCGCTGGATCCACTATTGGTGCTGGTTTGCGTGGACCAGAAGGCGCGCACGCACGCGCGGCTGCATGCGCGAAAACGGTTTGGGGTGAATGTGCTGGCGGAGAACCAGCGCGCCATCTCCGAATATTTTGCGCTTACGATGCCGCTGCCGAGCGATGCGGAGAAAGCGGGGGCGCGTTTCGACCGGACAGCGCATGGAACGCCGGTTTTGCATGGGGCACTGACCTACCTGGAGTGTCGCCTGCACACGGCCCAGGATGCGGGCGACCACACGATTTTTATTGCGGAAGTGGAGGACGTGGTGGTGCATGAGGGGAATCCGCTGCTGTATTTTCGCAGGAGCTATAGGGAAATTGGGCGGGTGAAGGAGTAGGCCTGCGGTGCGCGTGGCGGGTTCGAAACAAAACGTGCGAATGCCCTTCAGCTGTAGCGTCTGAGATTTCTCGCCCCGCTGGTGAAAACGCGGGGCTTCGGAATGACGCCAACTTTGTGCGCTTATTCGACCCACTTACTTGGCGGAGCGCTTGTAGTTTTGCAGGCTTCATCTTTGTTAAGCTTATTCGCCAGCCTTGCGAGCTGAGATTTCTTCTGCAATTGGCGGCCAGTTGACTGCGTAATGTACCCCAGGGCCTTTCACTATCACCGCGCCGCGTCGTTGAAAGAGGCATCGAGCATGCTTTCGCAGCTCGGCGAGGAGGCCAGACTTCTGGCCGGCGGCCAAAGCCTGATCCCTCTGATGAAGCTGCGGTTTGCCAATCCAGCGCACCTGGTGGATTTGAATTTTATTTCTGGTATGTCGTTTATCCGCGAGGGGGATGAGGAGGTGCATTTTGGCGCGATGACGCGGCATGCGGAGATCGAAAAGTCGCCGGTTGCGGCGAAGATCCCGATCATTCACGATTGCGCCGCGGGAATTGCGGATGTGCAGGTGCGGAACCGCGGAACGATCGGGGGGTCGCTGGCTGAAGCTGACCCGAGCGGCGATTGGGCGGCGGTACTGATGACGCTCGAGACGCAGGTGCGTTGTGTAAGCGCGAAGGACGAGCGCACGTTTGGTCTTCCGGATTTCATCAAAGACGCCTACACCACGGCGCTCGCGCAGGATGAGCTGGTGAAAGAAGTCGTGGTCAAGATGCCGCCGAAACATAGCGGAGGGGCGTATCTGGCGTTCAAGAGATCTGCGCCGGTTTATCCCACGGCGAGCGCGGCGGTACAGCTAACGCTGGCAGGAGACATTTGCAAAACAATTGCGATTGCGCTGGGTTGCGTGGGGCTTACGGCGATCAAGGCGAGCGATGCAGAAAATGAGCTGAGAGGCAAAGCAATTACAGAGAAGACTATTTCTTCCGCGATGGAGGCGGCACGGGCAGCGGCTGACCCTCAACCCGATATGCGCGGGTCAGCAGAATATAAAAGGACGCTGGCGGCGGCGCTGATGAAGCGTGCACTTGGAGTGGCTATCCGCAGAGCGCGGGGTGAACAGGTCGAGGCGGGGCATACTTATGCCTGAAACGGCGACCATTTCTCCGGCGGCAGAAAAGATTGCCATTCAGGTGCGCGTGAATCGAAAGGCTTGTTCGGCGCAAGTTGAGCCGCGGATGCTGCTGGTAGAGTTGCTACGGGAGACGTTGGATTTGACCGGCACGCACGTGGGTTGCGATACGAGTTATTGCGGGGCCTGTACGGTGCTGCTGAATGGCGCAGCGGTGAAATCGTGCACCATGTTTGCCGTGCAAGCGGATGGCGGGGAGATCCTTACGGTAGAGGGATTGGAAAAAGAAGGAGAACTTCATCCCATCCAAAAAGCCTTTGGCGATTGCTTCGGGTTGCAGTGCGGATACTGCACGCCGGGGCTGATGCTTTCAACTTTGCAGCTACTTTCTCACGACACTAAGCCGAGCGAAAAAGAGATCCGCAAGGCCATTGCGGGCAATACCTGCCGGTGCACGGGGTATCAGAATATTTTCAAGGCGATAGAACTGGCGGCAAAAAACCTTCAGGGCAGATAAGAATGGCGATCAAGTTCGGCGGCGAATTCGAGGTCAAGCGGAAGCAGGCGGAGGTGCATGAATTCCTTACCGATCCCAACAAGTTTGCGCCGCTGTTGCCGGAGTTCCAGAGCATGTCTGTACAGGACGCCACGCACTTCACGGTGAAAGTAAATGTGGGCATTTCTCACATCAAGGGAACGGCTGAGGTGAGGATGGAACTGGCGCAGGCCGAGCATCCCACGCGCGCGCAATACAAAGGACAAGGCAGCGTGGCCGGCGGAAATGTTTCGCTGATCGCCGGATTCGATTTATCGGAGGCGGGTGACGGAACCAAGGTGGCATGGCAGGGCGAGGCGCAAGTGTTTGGAAGATTGGCCTCGGTGGCAGGCGGGTTGCTGGAACCGCTGGGAAAGAAGAATGTGAAAAAGCTGATCGACGGATTGCAGGCGGCATTGACGAACAGCGCGGAGCACTTGTGAGTTCGGGAAACGGCAATAAACATTGGGTTGGGCAGCCGCTGCCGCGCAAGGAAGAAAACCGACTGCTGCGCGGGCGCGGCAAGTTTTCCGATGACATCAAATTGCGGGAGATGCTTTATCTGCGCTTCGTGCGGTCGCCTTACGCGCACGCGAAGATCGTGAGTGTTGACACGTCGGCGGCGGAGGCGCTTCCAGGAGTGATCTGCACGCTCACGGGAGCGGAGATCGCACCGCAGACCGATCCGTTCATCGAAATCGGGCCGGAGCCGTTCGCCAGGATCAAGGATTATCCGCTGGCGGTCGGCAAGGTTCGTTATCAGGGAGAGCCGGTCGCGGCGGTGGCGGCGGAGTCGCCGGCGCTGGCAGACGATGGCGCGGAGTTAGTACAGGTTGAATACGAAGCGCTTGAGCCGGTGGTGGACGGGGAAGTGGCCCTGCTCAACAGGAGCATTTTGCACGAAGAAGCGGGAACGAACCAAGTGTGGAATGGAGTGTTCGAGTATGGTGATGTTGAGCAGGCATTCAAAGATGCCGCTTATGTGTTGAGCATTGACAAGATGCACTTTCACCGCTTTTCAAGCACTCCGCTCGAGAACAACGTGATTCTCGGGCAATGGGACCAGAAAGATGAGCGGATTTATTATTCCTGCAACAATTCTTTTCCTTCTTTTGCCATACAGTTTCTGGCGGCACATTTGCGAGTTCATATTGACAGGATCAGAGTAGAAACGTCCGACATTGGCGGGAGCTTTGGCATCAAGATCACCAGCTATCCGCAGATGGCGGTGTGCGCGCTGGCTTCGAAGAAAGCGGGAGGGAGGCCGGTCAAGTGGGTGGAGACACGCTCGGAACATATGACTTCGAGCGCGCACGGCAACGAGCGCACCTTTCGGGATACCCGTGTGGCACTCGATAAGAATGCGGTCATTACCGCTATTGCGTCACATCATATTGACGACTGCGGAGCTTATCCACGCTATGAACCGCTGGGTTGCGTGATCTGGTCGCAGGTGTTTCCGGGCGTGTACCGGTTCAAGAATGCACGGATTGATTTCACGCAGGCGGTAACGAATAAATGCCCGGTCGGGCCGAATCGCGGATATTCGCGGATGCAGCATTTGTGGTTTCTCGAGCGGGTGGTGGATATTTGCGCGCATGAATTAGGGATTGCGCCGGATGAAATGAGGTTGCGGAACTACATTCGTCCGGAAGAATTTCCTTATACGACGCCGAACGGGTGCGTTTACGACTCGGGGAATTATCCGAAGATGTTGCAGGTGGCGAAAGATAAAATCGGGTGGGATGAATGGAAGAAGAAGCAGGCAGCAGCACGGAAAGAAGGACGGCTGATGGGGATTGGCATCGGTACGACGCTCGATTCCGGGACCAATAATTTCGGGCAGTCGCAAATTGTGAATCCAGGACTTCCCTACTCCGGCAATTCGCAAGGTGCGAACTGCAAGCTGGATATTTATGGTGAGGTCGTCGTCGCTGTCGGTTCCTGTCCTCAGGGACAGGGGCATGAGACCACCGCGGCGCAGGTGGTGGCCGATGTACTGAACATTCATCCTGATATGGTGACGGTGCGGACAGGGTTTGATACAGAGCGCAACGTCCACACCGGGTTTTCAGGGACGTACGCGAGCCAGTTCGCAGTGTCGGGACTTTCTGCGGTGCATGGCGCGGCGCAGAAGTTAAGAGCTGAGATGAAGCGACTGGGCGCGTTTGCGCTGCAAACGGAAGAAGATGATGTTGAGTTTGGGGTGGGAGCGCAAGGACCGGAGCTCCGGAGCAAAAACCAAGGCAATGCGATCAACTATTGGGGCCTGGCGAATCTGGTGAATGCCAACAGCGCGGCGCTGCCGCCGGAGCTTTACGAGCTGACGCTCAATTGCCGTTACATCTGGCGTGCGCCGTTCAAAGTGCCGGACAAGCAAAAAAAGTACGGCAATCTGACGATGACTTATGCCGCACAACTGCACATTGCCGTAATTGAGGTCGAGCGGGACACATTTATTCCGCGCATTCTCGATTATGTGGCGGTGGATGATTGCGGAACGGTGATCAATCCGCCGATTGTGGAGGGGCAGGTGTATGGGGCGACCGCGCATGGGATCGGGGCAGCGCTGATGGAGAACTGTGTTTATGATGCGGTGGGCAATATGCTTACCAGCACTTTCAGCGATTACATTCCGATCACTGCAATGAACATGCCACGAGTGAAATATGGGCACATTGAAACCCCGTCGCCGCACAGCTACAGCGGCGCGAAGGGAATGGGTGAAGGCGGAGCAGCGCCGGTGCATACGATTTCGGCAGCGCTGCAAGATGCATTGTTCGCCAACGGCATTTTTATTGACGAATCGTTCAACAATGCCGACAACCTTTTCCGAGCGTTGCAAGGACGTGAGATCAGCCAGGAGAAGCAACTGGTCAAGGTGGAGCGGCGTTAGCGGGAATGAAGCGAGTGTGCATTGTCGGTTGCGGCGCGATTGGGAGCTTGTATGCCGCGCACCTGGCGAGAGTGGCTGAGGTATGGGGATTGGTGCGGCGGCCGGAACATGCAGCAGCCATCAATCGCGATGGATTGCATGTTTCGGGTAAACACGAATTTCACGTGCGGCTGAAAGCGACTACGCATCCTGCCGAGTTGCCGGAGTTTGACTATGGAATTCTGGCAACGAAGGCGATCCAGGCTGAGGCATCTTTTGCGCCCGTGGCGGGGCATTTCGACCGGGGAGCGGTAGTTTCCGCGCAGAACGGACTCGGCAGCGAGGAAATCATCGCGAAACATACGCGGGGGCAGGTGATTCGCGGGACAACATTCATGAGCGGCACGCGGCACAGCGACACGCATGTGCAATATGAACTGGACACGGCAACCTGGCTGGGACCGTTTGAACCGCGAGGGACGCCGTTTGCCGGGGTAAAAGAAGTTGCTGATCTCTTGACGGCCGGCGGTCTGAAAGCGGAGGCATTGCTGGATGCGAGGCCGGCGCAGTGGTCGAAGCTGATTTTCAATGCGTCGGTGAATGGAGTGTCGGCGCTGACCGGGTTGCCGCATTCTCCACACTTTGCCGAGGAAGCGCAGTTCGGAGACCTGGGGCATTTGCTGCATTCGCTCATCGAGGAAGGAAAGCGAGTAGCGAGCGCAATTGGCGTGGAGCTTTACGAAGATCCGTGGAAGATGAACCAGATCGGCGCGATGACGAACCATCCGCCGTCCATGCTTTACGATGTGCGCCATCATCTGGCGACAGAGATCGATTTTTTAAGCGGGGCGATTGCTCGAGAGGCGGAGCGGGCGGGTGTTGCAGCGCCATTGCATTCCGCGGTCTACAGACTTATCAAAGGGAAAGAAGCCTCGTGGACATTCCACGATGAGAACCGCGAGGTTGAGGTAGAACCGGCGGAGGGAGACTGACCGTGCCCTGGCCCGTGGATGACTTGAAATTGAATCGGGTGCGAGCCTTGATCAAGGAGCAGGGGCTTGATGCGCTGGTGGTGCGTGCGCCCGACAATGTTCTGTATCTCACGAATTATTGGTGCATGAAGGGATATGATGCGGCGGTTTTTCCCAGTGAAGGCGAGCCGACGCTGATTGCGCTTGAGCCGCAACTGGCCGATGCGCAGAGAAATTCGTGGACGAAGGATATCCGGTTGTTCAAGGGATACGATGAGCGTGACCCGCGTCCGCCACAATATCGTGCTTTGGATTTGGCCGTCTCGGTGTTGAAAGAGCGAGGGCTGACGGACAAGGTTGCGATCGAATTGAATATGGGGACGCAGTCCGCGGACCGCATGGTGGGAGAGCCGACGACTCCGACGCAGAACTATTTCGACGCGTTTCGCAAGGTCTGCGGGCAGATGGTGGATGCGACTCCGCTGCTCAATGAAGCCCGAGCGATCAAGACTTCTCAGGAGATTGAACGCATGCGGCTGGCCAATGAATTGGCGGCGCTGGCGATGGAACACACGCGCGAGCACATGCGCCCGGGAATGAAAGAGAGCGAAGTGGGCGGCATGTATGAAGGCTTCGTGCATGGAGTAGGAGTGGGATACAAAGGCAGAGTGGAGATGGCGCGGGCATTCACGCTAGTGTGGTCGGGAAAAGGGATTGCAACGTTCACCGCGACGGGCGACCGTCCCATTCAGAAACATGAGCCGACGCTTTTTGAAATCTGGGTTTGCGTGGATGGTTATTGGACGGATCTTACGAAGAATGCGTGTCCGGGAGAACTTACGCCGGAGTATGAGAGATTACTTGACCTGTTGCTGAAGGTATTCAATGAGGCGGCAGCATTTGCGCGGGACGGGGCGGGGTTTCCTGAGCTGGATCGCCTGGTGCGGGTGCGGATTGCCGAAGGCGGATATGCGGGGCAGCCTTCGCATCCGATTTGCCATGGAGTAGGGGCGCGGGCGCACGAGTTTCCTTATGCTCATCAGGCCGGAAGCGGAACGATAAGAAAAGGGATGGTGCTGGCGATTGAACCGGGCATTTACTGGCCGGGCGGCGGCGGGTTGAGGCTGGAAGATAATTTTCTGATCACGGATGGCGGTAACGACAAGTTGTGCAGTTATCCCGACGATTTTCGGCTGGCTGGTTAGTTAAACCGAGGACAGAGAGAAATTGAAAGCAGCGGGAAAAGCCGCGAGCGGCGTGACGCAGGAATTGGCCGAGCACATTGCCTTTCAAGTGAAGGAAGAAGAGATCGTCGCGATGGCGTGCGATGTGATCAGTATTCCCAGCCCTACGGGCGAAGAGTTGCAGATGGCGCGGTACATGGAAGGCGCGTTGAAGGCGCTGGGACCTGATGTGACGTGGCAGGAAGTAGAAGAGAGCCGAGCCAATGTGGTTGGACGCTGGACAGGGACGGGCGGCGGGAAGACGCTGATGTTCAATGGTCACATGGATACATCGAACACCGGGCGCGAAGAATTTCTCACTGGAATTGGATACAAGCCGAACGCCGTGGTCAAGGATGGCTTTCTATACGGGCTCGGCATTTACAACATGAAGGGCGCGCTGGTTTGCTACACCCATGCCGTCAAGGCCCTGCAACGGGCGGGAGTCAGACTGAAGGGCGATGTGGTGGTTGCGTGCGTGGCGGGAGAGATCGAGAAGACGCAATGGGGCGAGTTCAAAGGCAAGGAATACCGCGGCTACGGCTGCGGCACGCATTATTTGGTAAATCATGGGGTGCTGCCCGATATGTGCATTCTCGGGGAGCCGACGGATATGCACGTGGTGCTGGAGCATTTTGGCTCGATGTGGGTGAGAATTTCCTGCACGGGAAATTATGTGCATACAGCGTTCTGCGAGGGTCGCGAAGAGTTGAATTCGATCCGGCGGATGCACGAAGTCATGGAAGCGGTGATGAAGTGGATTTCCGCATGGGAGAAGAATGCAGCGCATGGCGGGAAGAAGGCGATTGTGAATCTTGGCGGCATTCGCGGCGGGCATGCCTGGCGGGCCAGCCGCACTCCGGAGAAGACTGACCTTTTTCTCGATGTGCGCGTACCGCCGACTATTCCCATGAACGACGCGCGAAGAAATATCCAGCAGATGTTCTTCGAGTTGCGGGAGAAGCATCCGGACTGGGGCCTGGAGTTTGAAACGTATGTTTCCGTGCCCGGCGCACGCATCAGCCCGGAACATGAGATGGTCAAGGCGATTGAAGCGAACCACGAACGGGTGATGGGGAAATCTCCTGAACGTGAAACCGTGGTGTGGTGCTCGGATGCCAGCGTGCTTACGCGCTACGGCGTGGAAACGGTAAACTACGGGCCTTCCAGCGGACCGCGCGATGCCGAGGGAGAAAAAGTAAAAATCCAGACACTGGTGGACATCACAAGAATCTATGCGCTTACGGCCGCGGAGTTGTGCGGCGTTCAGTCCTGAACAGGAACACCTTGCCTACTCAAGCGGAAATCGAACGACGCTACAAAAATATCCACAGGGCGATGGAACGCGCGGGAATTGATGCGCTGATCGTCTGCGGAAATCAGTATGCGGGATTTGAGGGCGCGGTGTTTTATGTGTCCGGTTTCGAGATCGTTCACCGCTACGTTTACGCGGTTCTGCCGCTCGAAGGCGAGCCGACGTTGGTTTTTCCGCGCGAGGCGCGATGGATCGGCGATAAAGGCAAACCGTGGGTGAAGGATCAAGTCTGGCCGGATGTGCCGGGGCAGTGGATTCGAGAACGCGCGAAAGAAAAAGGTTGGAAACGGATTGGCGTGTATGGAATGAATTTTGTGATGGCGGTGCGGGATTACCGCGAGCTCGCGAACGGACCGTTTGAGCTTGAGCCCTTCGATTTTGAGTTTGACATGGCACGCGCGGTCAAGAGCGAAGAAGAATTAAAGGAAGTCCGCGATGCGATGGCGATCATCGTGGAGGGCTTTTGGGCGTTGATCGCGGGGTATGCGCCAGGAAAAACAGAAGCTGAGATCATGGCGCCGGCAGTGGAGAGATTTTTTGCGCGCGGCGCGGGACCGCGGATGATGAACATTCTGCTTTCGGGTACGCACGGGGAGGCGGAGGCGGCGTTCAAGGTTCCGGGGCATCGCGTGGTGGCGTCGGATGATCTGCTACTTTACTCACTCGAGATCACCGGCGCGGGCGGTTACTGGGTAGAGTTTTCCCGGCCGCTGGTTCGAGGGAAATTGAGTTCGCGAACACAAGCCATGGCGGATGCGTATCCGCAAGCGCTTGAAGCTGCGCGCAAGCTGATGCGCACGGGCGAGAAGGCAAGTAATGTTCATCGCGTGGTGGCCGAGACTTTCGCGAAGCACGGGTTTACGCTTGGACATCTTTCGGGCCACGGCATTGGCACGACGATGCTAGAGAATCCTTCGATTGGGGCGAAGTGCGATGTGACGCTGGAAGAAAATATGATTCTCTCGCTGCATCCTCAGGTAGTGGACCAAGACGGCAAGGTTTGCCTTTACACGCAGGACACGTATCGCGTGGGAAAAACTGAGGGTGAGTGCCTGGCCGATGTGGAGTGGAGGTTTTACGACGGGCGCGAGAGATTGACGTAGGCTTTGGCTTTGGGCGGGATTTGATGAAGATCTGCATTATTGGTTGCGGAGCGGTCGGGAGCCTGTTCGCGGCCCATCTCGCGAAGGCGGGAGAGGCGGAAGTGTGGGCTTACGATGTGTGGAAGGAGCATATTGACGCGATCCAGGCGCGTGGCTTGAAGCTCTCAGGGGCAGCGGACTTCACTGCGAAATTAAATGCGGTGAGCGACGCGCGGAAGTTGCCGCGCTGCGATTACGGAATCGTCGCGACAAAGGCGATCCATACGGCCAGCGCGATTGAGCAAGCCGCTCATGGGTTCGACGAGAACAGCGCGGTGTGCTCGGTGCAGAACGGGGTAGGCAATGAGGAGATTATCGCGAAGCATGTGAAGCATGTGATTCGCGGCACCACGTTTCCGGCGGGACATCCGATTGCGCCAGGGCACATTGGGTTCGATATCAAAGGCGATACCTGGATTGGCCCGTTCGAACCGGCGAACGCTCCGATGAAAAAGGTGGAGGAGCTTGCTGGGCTCATTACGCGCTCCGGGATGAACACGATTGCGTTGAAAGATGCGCGGGGCGCGCAATGGACGAAACTAATTTTTAATGCGGCGACCAATCCCGTGGGTGCGCTGACGCTACTGCATCATGGAGCGGCGACACGATTCGGGCCTACAAGCGAGTTGTTCAACAGTTTGATTGCGGAAGGCGAGGCGGTCGCGAAAAAGCTCGGAATTGAGTTGCATGGCGATCCGCGCCAGTTGGTGCAGAAAGGAGCCAATGCTCCGGGAAAGCACCGGGCCAGCATGTTGCAGGATGTGATGGCCAAGCGGCACACCGAAGTTGACTTCATGAATGGCGCAATTGTGCGGGCGGGAGAGCAGGTTGGGGTTGCAACGCCCTTGAATAACACGATGTGGGAGTTGATCAAAGGGCTGGAACATTCGTGGAGCGACCCGGGCTAGGTACATGCTGCGGGATGTGATATCATATAGGATGTCTGAAGATACGTGCAGTAGTTGATACTTCGGTTGTGGTAGCGGCGCTTCGGAGCCGCTCTGGAGCGGGGAATATGGTGTTGCGGCTGATTGCGGCACAAAGAATCTTGGTCCTGGCTACTCCGCCCTTGTTCCTAGAATACGAGGATGTATTGAAGCGGCCTGAACAGCTTCTTGCGCACGGCCTCGAGCCGCATGAGATTGATCAGTTTCTATCGGAGTTGGCTGCTTTGCTCGAACCAGTAGAGACGCATTTCAGTTGGCGTCCGCAGTCTCGCGACCCGAACGATGAGATGCTGCTTGAAGCAGCAATCAATGGCCGCGCAGACGCGATTGTTACATACAACACCGCTGATCTTGAGTCCGCGGGGCAAAAGTTTGGGATTGAAATCATGACTCCCCCAGAACTGCTCAGAAAGATCAATCCATGAGCAAAGCCACTTATCCTCTCAAGTTACCGCTCTCTGTAAAGAAGGCGGCGCAACGGCTGGCGAAGGAAGATGGAGTGTCTCTGAATCAGTGGATTGCAGCGGCTGTGGCGCAAAAGGTCGGCGTGGTCGAGACGGAGGCGGAATTTTTCAGGGCCCGGGCAGGAAAAGGCACGGGAGCAGGATTGATGAAGTTTCTTCGCAGTGCACCGAAGGTCAAACCCACGGAAGAAGACCGCGCTCGTTAGTCGGGAGCGAAACACAGCTACGTGATGGCCATTTCCTTCAATGTTGGCGTTCTGCAGCTCAGCATGGAGCCGGTCCATGAGACCGTGGCTATGGCGAAGGCCTGCGAAGATGCGGGATTTGACGCGTTCTGGATTGCGGAGGCTTATCCGTGGTGGCGGAAACACTCGTTTGAGGCCAGGTCTTCGACGGCGATTCTGGCGGTGATTGCGTCGCAGACACGGCGCATTCAACTGGGATGGGGGATTATTTCACCATACACGCGGCATCCGGTGCAGATTGCGATGGAAGCGCGCGTGATGCAGGACCTGACCGGCGAGCGTTTTCTGCTGGGACTCGGCGCGTCGAAAATCTTCATGAAAGAAATTGGCGAAGGCGAGGGAGAAAAAATCGGGCCGGCGACGGTGATGCGGGAGAGCATTGAAGTGATACGCGGCGTGCTAAACGGAGCAGCTTTTGAATATCAGGGAAAAGTATTTGCGGCGAATGTGCCGGCGTTGAAGAAGGATGCGCATACGCCGCGTGAAGTGCCTCCAGTCTATGTTGCAGCGACGGGGCCGGTATTGCAGAAGATGTCGGGCTCGGTTGGCGACGGATTGTTGACGGCGAGCATTACGACTCCGGCGTTTGTGCGTTATTCGAGAGAAAACATGGAAGAAGGCGCGCGCAAAGCAGGAAAAGATCCGGCGTCGCTGGTGTTGGGATCGGTGATTGTGGGCAGCATTGGGCGCGATTCGGCAAAGGGCAAAGAAGGCGCGCGGGAGCAGGCGGCGATGTATCTGGCGAACAAGGTCCAGAATATTCGCGGCTCGGCAGATGTGCTGCTGGAATGCGCAGGGCTGACGTTTGAGGAACTGCGTCCTATCGCGGATGCGATGGAAAGTGGCGGGCGCAAAGCGGCAGCGAAGATGGTGACAGATGACATTTTGCGAAAAGTTTGCCCAATCGCGGGAACGCCGAAAGAATGTATCGAGAAAATTGAAGAATACCGCGACGCAGGATGCACGCACATCATGCTGGAAATCTGGGGCGACGATCGGACCGGGCAGGCGAAGTTGTTTGGGGAAGAGGTGCTGCCGCACTTTAGGAAGTAGATTTCCTGGTTACGCCCTGCTTGACGATGCATTGAAACTCTTCGTCGCTGACTAACCCTCGCTTTGAAATGGCGAGTCTTTTCACTTCGGCCAGGATCGAAGCGCGCTTCTCTGGTTCTATCTTCAGGCCTAATTCTTCCGCTTTCAGGTCAATGCTGACCAGACCACTTTTCTTTCCGAGGACGATTCCGCGGCGGGCGCTAACCAAGTCCGATGAATATGGCTCGATGGCCTCAGGAATGTAGAACTGGCTGGCGACCGCGCCGCTTTCGCGCATGAAAAGATTGTCGCCGACGAGCGGCTTCCAGGCTTCGAGGGTATAGCTCCCGGCTTGCTGGACAAGATGGGAAACGTCGCGGACTTTTTTCAGGTCAAGTTCGACGGGAACGTCATACAGGCAGCGCAGGGCGAGGGCGATTTCACAAATATCGGAGTTGCCGGCGCGTTCGCCCATGCCGTTGATGGTGCCCTGAATCCAGGTGACTCCGGCGCGAACGGCGGCTATGCCGCAAGCCGTAGCCATGCCAAAGTCGTTGTGTCCGTGCCAGTGCAAGGGAATGTCGTGGCCGACCCAGGTACGAACCTGGCTTACCAGGAACCCGGAGGCTTCCGGGCCGCAGGCGCCGATGGTATCTACGACCACAAGTTCGGCGGCACCGGCGTGGAGCGCGGTGGAATAAACTTGCCGCAAAAATCCGAGATCGGTACGGCTGCAATCCACGGGAAAGAAGGCGACGGTGATGCTGCTTTGTTTGGCGAGCGAGACTGCGTCTTTAATTCTTCCGAGCACCTCTTCGCGTGACAAGCCGTAGGCTTTGAGTTTGATATCGCTGGTGGGGGCTTCGATCACGGTCGCTCGCAAGCCGAGCCGGGCCAGTTCTTCAATATCGCCTTTTACGGCGCGGGAAAATCCCCAGAGCTCGGCGCGAAGATTCGCTTGTTGCATAAACTGGATGGCTTCGGCATCTTCGAGAGAGACTTTGGGAAATCCAGCTTCAATGCGGGCGACGCCGAGTTCATCGAGTTCGCGGGCGATTTCGAGTTTTTGCTGCGGGGAGAAAACGACTCCCACGGTTTGCTCGCCATCGCGCAGCGTAGTGTCGTAAAAACGGACTTTGGTTTTCGGAAAAGCAGACCGAATCTCAGAGCGTGCGTTGAGTTCGCTGACCCAGATTTTGGAAGTGTCAGGCATTTTGAAAATCAATCACCAGAGAGACACGGAGGCACAGAAAAAGAAATCCATAAGAGTCTTTTCTTTGTGATTCTGTGTTTCTGGTAACAATATTTATTTCCTCGTCTCCTGTGTTGGTAAAGCAACCGGCCTCTCGCCGTAGGCTTCCTCCCACGAGATGACCGGGTTGCGCAGGATGCCAATGTTTTCGATCTCACATTCCATGACGTCTCCGGGTTTCAAATACCAGGCTTTGGGATCGCCGCTGAAGGCGGCCACGCCGGAAACTGTGCCGGTTGAAACCACGTCACCGGCGCTGTAGCCCATGGGCGAGTAGTGCGAGAGAATTTCTGGAATCTTGACGGACATTTTGCCTGAGTGCGAGCGCTGGCGCGATTCGCCATTGACACGAAGCTCCATGGCAAGATTGTGCGGGTCGGGAATTTCGTCGGCGGTAACGATCCAGGGGCCGAGAGGGCAAAAGGTGTCAATCCCTTTGCAGAAACTGAAAACTCCGGACTTCATCTCGCGGCGCTGAATATCGCGAGCGGTGATGTCATTGAAGATGACGTAGCCCCCAATATGGTTGAGGGCTTCTTCGGGCGTGAAATGCTTGCCGCTTTTTTTGAGTACGATGGCAAGTTCGAGTTCGTAGTCAAGCTCCTGCGTAAGGTGCTCAGGGTAGATGACAGGCTCACCGGGGCCGATAATGGAGTCAATATTCTGGAAAAAGACGATCCAGGGCATGACGGCGTGGGAGAACCCGGCTTTGGTGGCCTCTTCGTGGTGCTCGCGGAAATTTCCGGCGGTATGGAAAAACTTGCGCGGGATGATGGGAGCTTTCAGAGTGATTTCAGAAAGTGAGTACGAGATGATTTCGCCGCAAGGGCCCATAGTCGCCGGGTTCTGGCTCACATAGTCGAAGGCTTTGCGTGCCGCTTCGAGGCTGGTGTCGCCGCCCTCGAATAGTGCCAGCATGTTTGCGGGAACAAGCGCGGCGGCAAGGCGTTCATACGCACTCTCGTGCTCTACATCGCGCAGGTACAGAGCACAGGCGGAGTGCAGGTCAACCACGTTTTCGCCAGAAATGGCGCCAATGCGTGAACGGCGCGCGGGATCAAGAAAAGTTACGAGTCGCATAGGAAGGCGACGGTTTTGCCGCCGATAAGAAGTGTATTGCCCAGACGGAGTGTTGTCCAACGCGCCGGTTACACACGGGCCTGAGGGGAAGTGAAACCGGCAATTCCCCTTCCCTGCTCTAAAAATAAAACTTCATTGCGAACTGAATGATTCGCGGCCCGCGATAATACGGTGAGTTCGAAGGCGTGCTATCAGTTGTGACCTGGCCGAATAGACTGCCAAGGCCTAATGCGCCTCCGCCGGAGGTGGGGCCGAAGAACTGCGTGTGGTTAAAAGCATTGAAAAAGTTGGACTGGAACTGGAGCGATTTGCTTTCGGTGAGCTTGAAGTTCTTCATGATCGAGATGTCCCAGTCGTTGATTCCCGGGCCGCGCAGAATATTTCTTCCCATGTTGCCGTAGCTGAACAGCGGCACCCCTCCCTGAATGAGGCCGATGCCGGGAACAAAAGGCTGGCCTACGGGGGGGCCGACCGAGCAGACGAGGTTCATGGGGTTGATGAGGAAATGCCCGGTGGTAGGGCCGGGTAAACAGCTGCCGTGGAGGCCGTCAGGGCTGGGGCTGAAGGTTTCCACTTGACGGGGGTTGCTGAAGACCTGAATCGGGCCGATCACGTTGGGGCGATCGAGGCCCTCCTCGGATTCGCTGGCTCCGTTGCTGGAATAGAGCGTGTACGGATTGCCAGACTGAAACGAGGTGATGGTAGAAACGGTCCAGCCACCGAGAACCTGGCGTTCGAGCTTGCTTCCGTGATTTCCGAAGGGGATCTCCCACTCCGGACTCAGAACGAGGCGCTGGGGCGCGTCAAAATCGGCGAGGCCGCGATCGAACACCGGATCCACGGGATTGGTCAGTACCGAGGAACGCGCCCGGAAACCAGAGTTCACGTCAATGGTCTTGGCCATGGTATAGGCGACCCGAAATCCGAGCCCGTGGTTCATTCTGCGGTCCACGGTCAGCTGGAATTGGTTGCTGGAGGAACTGCCTTCGCTGAGGTTGGTTTGAATCTCGGTGGCGCCGGTGGGAATGAAATCGGCGTTGCATGCGGCCAGGGGGCGAGCGCAGTCGGGAACGATGTAGTCGAGGGGATTGGAGGCTGCCGCTACTGCCTGCTGGTATTGGCCCATCAGACTGTTGGGGTTGCTGCCAAATACCAGCGGGTAATTCAGATTCGTTCCGGTTATTGCTTTACGGCTCATGCTGCCAACGTAAGCGGCTTCCACAACGGTGTCTTTGGTCAGTTGATATTGGAATCCGAAGTTGAAGTTCTCTGCGTATGGCGTGCGGAAGTGCGGATAGACGACGTAAGCGAATGGAATCGCGGGGGTGAAGAACTGTCCCAGGTGTCCACCGGCGATGAAGGGGTAAGGATCCGAATAGCCGGTGCTGGCAGTCTGAAAAGGATCGGCGCTGTAGGAGCCATTGACCGGAACCAGGCACCCAGGAGCAGCTAATGCCGCGGTGGTAAAGCAGGGATAGTTGTTGGCCGAGTAGCCATAGGGAGGCTGTGCTCCGAATTGGAGGTTGAGAGCGCCATCTTCGATGTCATAAAAGATTCCATAGCCTCCGCGCACGACGAGTTTGCTGTTGCCAAACGTGTCCCAGGAGAACCCGAAGCGGGGAGCAAAATTATTGCGATCGGGGTAGATCAAGCCTGCATTCGGTGTGCCGGGGTCGCCGGGATAGAGGAAATCCGGCGGTGACGCGGGAAATCGAGTGGAATGCTGGCCGGGGTACCAGCCAATGATTTCGTTATGGGGATCTTCCTGGGGCGAGTTGTACTCGTAGCGCAGGCCGTAATCAAGACTGAGCCGCTTGGTGACTTTCCAGGCGTCTTGGCCGAAGAAATAGAGTTGATGGCTTCTGATTCCATAAACTGCGTTCGAAAACTGGAAGTAGTTATCAGTAAAACCGCCGACAAAATCTGCCAAAGGGCTGCCGGTATTGGTGTAATAAGTGCCGAAGTCGAATGAACCGTTGTTGTAGAAGTCGTAGTTGAAATTGCTCTGGGTCCAGCGGACATCGGCGCCGAATTTGAGCGCGTGTTTGCCGCGGGTCCAGGACAAGGTGTCCTGGTACTGGAAAGTCACGTCGTGATCTTTGGTCGGACCTTCTGGCGATGGGCCAAGATTGAAGGCGCCGCCGACGGTAACCAACGGTGGGGCAGCGCCGGCGGGATCGTCGGGGCGAACCGTCAGGAATCCAAGCGCTGAGGGAGGCGTCTTGTCCGTCGGGACCGCATCGAAGGTTGCGAAACGATTGGTCGAGAACCTCAACTCATTCACCATGGTTGGAGAAATGGTGCGGGTCCAACTAATGGAGCCTGACTGAGTGCGCTGGGCGTTGGTAAAACCAGAACCGAGCGGCACGTCGCCGCCGGTAGAAGCCCCTTTGAGGACCTGGAAGGGAAAGACTTGCGGCTGGTCGTCAAAAGTGTAAAAGGCGGAAAGAGTGTCGCGGTCAGTGATGTTGTAGTCATAGCGGAAAATGAACTGGTCTTCCTGCAGAGTAGCGACCGGGTCTTCCACAAATCCGTTGGTCCCATAATTTGGCAGCGGGAGATATTTGTTCATGTAGGTCTTCATGACCGAGTCGACTGGCACTTGATTGTTGGGCAAGTAGCCGGTTGGGCTGGTTCCAGTTGGATCGAGGAGTTGGAAGCCGAGCCCACTGAAGTCGCCGTTCCGTTGAGCTTTGGTCAAGACTGTGAGCACGCCGGGATTTTGTCCCTCGCGCAACCGTGATCCCTGGTATGAAGCGAAGAGGAACATTTTGTCTTTCTTGATAGGAAATCCAATGGTGCCGCCAAAGATGTTGTATTTGAAGATGGGAGCCTGCTGAAGGAAATAGTCGTTGGCATCAAGGGCTGTGTTACGGAAATAGTCGAAGAGATCGCCGTGGATGGCATTGGTGCCGGACTTGATGACCTGATTGACGATTCCGCCCGAAGTGCGGCCATATTCCGCCTCGTAATTATTGGTAAGAATCTTGAATTCAGCGACCGCATCCGGGTTAGGGTCAACCACCATGTTGTTGCCGAGGAAATCGTTGTTATCGGCGCCGTCAATCAGAAAGGTTTCCGATTCGGAGCGCTGGCCGCTTACCGAGAATGGATTGCCGGAGCCGTCGTCCTGATCGGGAGCGAAAGTACCGGCCTGGAGCAGGCCCAACTGCATAGTGTCGCGGGCGGCGAGCGGGAGGTCCTGAATCCGCTGCGTCGTTTCGACTTTTCCGAGAGTTGCGCTGATGGTATCCACTTGCGTGACATCGGCCTGGACTTCGACGACCTGGCTGATGGCGCCGACTTTGAGCACAATGTCCTGGCGGGCGTTCTGATTGATTTCCAGGGTGATACCCTTCTGCAGATACTTCTCGAAACCCTGGTGCTCGACACTCAATTCATAGGTGCCGATGGGCACGAGGGTGAAGAGATAGTCGCCGTCTTTGCTCGTCTTGGCGGTGCGGGAGACGTTGGTGCTGGTATTCGTCAATGTGACCTGAGCGCCCGAAATGACCGCCCCCGAGGAATCCTTGACGGTGCCGGTGATGACAGCAGTGGCTTGCTGGGCGTGGGCCGACATGGTAAGCAAGACCATGCAGGTTATCAGTTGGATAACGACTGAAGTCAATGGGACGGGGCGGGCGGCAGACGGGACCGCGTGCTTCATGGGGCCTCCTGCGAAACGTCAGCCGCTGGTCCGGCGACCGCCGGTCAGAGTCAGCTGAATCGTTTCGCTCACGGATGGAACGTCATTTTGCAACTTTCGGCCCACAACTTACAAGCTTTTTCCGACAGCAGATTGTCAAACCTGTTAGCGAGAACGATACAGATTTCTGGAGCTGGAATTCCGGTCACAGAATACAGGACTGACCCGAGGTCAACTTGATTTCTTCAGTTGCTTCTGAAAGAGCGCGCTGGCCAAGGCAATTATCACGGGATAACACTCGAGGGTGTAGCGGGGCTCCGGGTTTTCAAGGGTGCCGAGGAAGAGCGAGCGCAGTACAACAAACAGAAGCAGCAGGCCGAGGTGAGGTAGGAACTTCCCGCGTAAGAGGCCGGCGAGCCCGGCTAATAGGTATAAGAGGTTGATTGCGCCGAGGGAGACGGCCAGCACCGACCATTGCAGGTCGTCGTTGAACTCCCACCAGCGCGTGTCACAGGGGAACATTTCAGTCCGGGGGCGCAGCCACATATCGGCGATGCGAAGCAGCGGAAGGCTGATGTAACAGCGCAAGGGTGAATTGCGGATGCGCCGCACAGCCAGGGCTTCGAAGCGGGCGTCAAGTTGAGGCGAGATGTGCAAGAGCTGGTTGTAGTCAGCTAATAGTCGTATGGTTTCGTCGCGCTCCTGGCCGGAATCGAAGGCACGTGACGGCAACTTCGCTGGGTCTATCGGGCTTCCTGGAACTGGCCAATAAATCTCTTCAACCGATGAATAATCCGCAATCCAGGTTTTGACCCAGCGATTGAAGCCCATGGGAACGAATTCGTCTTCTTCGTTGGCGTAGCGCGGAGCGAGCGGCTGAAAACGATGGAAAGTGCGGAAATTGCGCCATGTCCAGGGAACGAGCGGGGAGAGAGAGATAAGAGTGACGATTAGGGCGGCCAGCAGGAGATGCTCTGGTCGTTTTGAGGGCGCGGAGTCCGGTGTTCTTTGTTCGCGAATGGCCGAGAAAAACAGGTATGCAACGAGAGTAATCAAAAGCAGCCCGCCATCGGGGCGCATCAGAATGGCTGCCCCGACGGCGAGACCACAACCAAGCCATACGCGTAGATTGCAGGTATGGAGAGCGTTCAGCCCGAACAGCGCGAGGTCGAGAGCGAGCACGGTGAAAAAGATCTCAAGCGTTTCAGTCAGTGCGGCGGCGGCATAGCTGGCAAGAAACGGGCAGATGGCGGCGAGCAGAAAGGCCATCTTCGCCGCGCGGGGCGAGAGCAGGCGGCGGGCGAGATCGGCGATGAGGAGGCAGGTGCCGAGATCCACGAACGTTTGCAGGAAAAGCACGGCGCGATAATGGTCGGCTCCGAAGATGGCGAACACGGCGGCGAGAAATGCGGGATAGCCGGGCAGGCGGATATAAGTTGGAGAGACTTCACCTCCGCTGAGGCCGTAGATACCGTGCTGGAGCCAGTTCTTGGCGATGTCTCCGTAAATGAAAGAGTCCGTGGTGACGCCGGGAAAGCGGAAGATCAGGAACAGGCGGAGAGCAACCCCGGCAAGGGCGGCAAGTAGAAAGAACTTCGAGTGCTGGCGCAGCAGTTCGCGCACGGTATGAATATACCGCACGGGGTGCAGGCCCATTCATTCGCAAATCGATGAGATCCAACCCGTGCAAAAAACAACGGCTAGCGAAGGACTTGAAATGCCCGATTGCTGGTCAACTTTCCGGAAGGAGTCGTCACAACGACTGAACCCGTGGTGGCACCGGCGGGTACGGTGGCAATAATGTACGTGCCAGACGAGACCTGAAACTGGGCAGCTGTGCCGTTGAACGAGACGCTGGTACTTCCGGTTAATGCTTGCCCGAGAATACCCACGACCTCTCCTGCTTTGCCCGCGGGCCTGGTCAAACCTATGAACGGGCGGAGTCCGACCGAGAGACTGAAGACGGTTCCGCAACCTTGTGGCGGGTCGCATGTGGTGTCGCCGCCAGCGGCGGCGGTTCCGTAAAATGTGCCATTGGTGGCCTGAAGCAATCCGCCAAACGGCGCGTAACCGTCGGTGAGTTCAAACACATGGAGCGTTGTGAGGACACCGGCGGGTGTGATTTTGAACACGGTTCCACAACCATAGGGCGGGTTGCACGTGGTGTCCCCGCCGATGTCAGTGGTCCCATAAAAACTTCCATCGCTAGCACGAATGAGTCCGGCGACTGGCTGTGAACCATCAGAGCAGTTAGCCTTGCTACAGAAATCGTAAACAGTGGTCAATGTGCCACTGGATGAAATTTTAAAGATCGTGCCCCAATTATTAGCTCCACCGCCCTGAGTGGTCCCAAGAAAGGCGCCCTGGCCATCCTCGGTAAGAGTTCCGCTGGGATCACCGCCGTCGCTGCCATTGGTGAACACGTGCAGGGTCGTCAATGTTCCCGCCGGCGTGATCTTAAATACTGTGCCGGGGCCCTCGGTTCCACCCCTCGTGGTTCCGTAGAAATTTCCGTCGCTGCCCTGGACCAGCGCGGCATACGGATTGGCTCCGTCGTTGCCGGTGAAGCTGTGCAACGTAGACACTGTTCCCGCCGTGGTCATGCTGAATACAGTTCCCTGGCTGTAAGTTCCGCCTTCATAGGTCGTGCCATAGAACAGCCCGTTGACGGCTTGCACCAGGGCGCCATAAGGATTCGCACCGTCGGGACACGCGGGAGTAAGACAAAAGTTGTGTAGAGTCGTCAGATTCCCGGACTCGGAGATGCTGAACGCTGTTCCGTAATAAGTTGACTCGCCGCCACCGGAAGCGGTTCCGTACAAAAGTCCGTTTGTAGTCAGCACCAGCCCTGAAATAGGCTCGTCGCCGTCACCGCCGGCAAAAAGATGCAGAGAGGTCAGCACCCCAGCGGTTGTGATTCTAAAGACGGTGCCGTTATTATCATTTCCGCCGGCATAAGTAGTGCCGTACAGAGCGCCATCAGTTCCCTGCACCAGGCTCATCAAGTCAGGAGCAATACCGTTGGAACCCTCGAACTCTACCAAAGTGATGAAAGTAGTGTTGGGCGGCCCGGCGATTGCGGTGCCACAGAGCAAGGCCGCGCAAGTAAGGAAAATCCCTATGGTCAGGATATGCGGACGAAAGTCGCGGCGAGCGGTACTCATGGGCGTGGTCTCCATTCCCAACGGGCGACTGCATTTGACGGGGGTTAGTCTTACCAGGTTGCCCTCACGGATGACAATTTCATTCCCCTGTCCGTTTGACCCCCGACTTTTCGCAGCTTAGGATGAATACAATTTACCCTTCATGCCGAACCCTGTTTTTTACGATCCTGCGCAGGCCCGGTGGCGCCGTTTGCGGCGACTGCTCGACATTCTGGGCATCAGCGTCATGGGGCTGGTGATCTCGTTTGTCTATAACGCGCTGCATGGAGTGCAGCTGCCGGAACTGGTGTGGGGAAAAGAAGTCCGGCCGTATCACGCGCTCACGGAAAACGAGAAAATCAGGGAGAAAAAGAAACTGAGCGCGGCACATCGCGGGCACCGAAAGACCAAGAATGCGGCGTCTTCGATCAAGTTGAATGCGGAGGAGGGCGTGCGCGCGGCTTTTTATACGCCGTGGGATGCGGCCAGCTTGTCTTCGCTGCGGCAGTACGCGAAGCAGATCGATCTGCTTTATCCGGACTGGCTGCACGTGGTCACGCCTGACGGGCGGCTGCAAGGCGTGGACTCGCAGACCAACGCTTATTTCGACGTAGTACAGGGCGCGACGGTGCGATCGGTGGACGACTTCGTGATGCCGTTTCTGAAAGCGGAAGATCCGGCGATGGAAGTTTTCCCCATGGTCAACAATTCCAATGGCGTGGGGTGGGTTGACATCACGGACTTCTTGAACAGCGAGGATGCTCATCGCCGGTTTCTCAAGCAGATTGATGCCTTTCTGCCGACGGACAAGTATCACGGGGTGATGGTGGACTTTGAAGAAATTTCCAAGAAGGCCCAGCCTGGATACGTTTCGTTGATACGCGAGCTTTCGCTTGACCTGCACAGCAGGGGCATGAAGCTATATGTGGCGGTCCCCCCGCACAACCCGGATTTTTCCTATGCCGAAGTGTCGAAGCTGGTGGATGGCGCGATTCTGATGAATTATGACGAACACTATCCGGGAGGCGATCCCGGGCCGGTGGCGTCGGAGGATTGGTTCAGCGACAACCTGGAGTTTGCCAAGACGGTGATTCCCCACGACAAGTTGATTTGCGCGATCGGCAATTACGGCTATGACTGGGTGGAGAAGCCAAAGAAAGGCAAGCTGCCGCCAGATGTGAAAGACGTGAATGCTTCGGTGCAGGACGCCTGGCTGGCCGCACGCGATTCGGACGAAGATGTGGACTTTGACGGCGACAGCGGCAATCCGCACATCAGCTACAAAGATGAGGCGAACCGGCAGCATGACATCTGGTTTCTTGACGCAGTGACTGCGCTCAATGAGATGCGCATGGCGCAGCGGCTGGGAATCAGGACATTTGCGTTATGGCGGCTGGGATCGGAAGACCGTTCATTGTGGCGAGTGTGGGATGTGCCGGGCGATCCGGTAGCGCCCGACAAGTTGAAAGACGTTCCGCCCGGACAGGATGTGGACATGGAAGGAACCGGCGAGGTCCTTAACATTGAGGACCGGCCGTCGAACGGGAAGCGGACGATCAGCGTGGATGCTACCGGCATTATTACCGCGGAGACGCTTGATCCTCTGCCACAGCCTTACCGCGTTGCCCGATATGGATACAAACCGGACGCGGTGGCCCTGACTTTTGACGACGGGCCTGACCCCGAGTGGACGCCAAAGATCCTGGATGTGCTCAAGGAAAAACACGCGACGGCGACGTTTTTTCTGATTGGAATCCAAGCGGACAAGTATGGCAGTGTTGCGTCGCGCATTTACCGCGAAGGAAATGAGATCGGGAACCATACCTTTACGCATCCTGATATTACCAACTTGTCGTCGAAGTTCATGCAGCTCGAAGTCAATCTGACGGAGCAGCTTTTTGCCAGCCGGCTGGGAATTCATACAATTTTGTTCCGTCCGCCTTATTCGATTGACCAGGAGCCTGACACCGAAGACCAAGTAAGGCCGCTTGAAACCACGCAGGACATGGGCTACATCACGGTGGGCGACAAGATTGATCCCAATGACTGGAAGGACAACCCACGCCGGACGGCGGAGCAGATTGCGAGCGATGTGCTGGCCCACAGTCCGCCGTGCGCTCCGCAAGACCGGCTGTGCGGCAGCATTATTCTGCTGCATGATGGCGGAGGAGACCGCAGCCAGACGGCGCGGGCGCTGCCGACGATCATTGATGGCGTCCGGGCGAAAGGCGATGAAGTTGTCTCGCTGCATGAGTTGCTGGGCAAGACGGCGGCGGACGTGATGCCGCCGATTCCCTATGGCGAACGCTGGGCGGCGCGACTGGACTGGATCGGGTTCGGTTTGTTCGACCTGGGCCAGGAGGCGATTACATGGATTTTCTTTCTTGGCGACCTGCTGATGACGGGACGGCTGCTTTTTATTGGAGCACTCGCTTTGTATGACAGGCTGCGGCAGCGCAAATATCCGGCGCATGGACAGGCCAACGCCTACCGGCCAAACGTTGCGGTGTTGATTCCGGCCTATAACGAAGAAAAAGTAATTGTGCGCACGGTGCGGTCGGTACTCGATTCGAGTTATTCGAACCTGCGCGTCATTGTGATTGATGACGGATCGAAGGATGGCACATTGCAGGTAACGCGCGGGGCGTTTGCTGATGAAGAGAAGCTAGGGCGCGTGCTTGTCCTGACCAAGGCAAATTCGGGCAAGGCTGAGGCGCTGAATTATGGGCTTGCGCACCTTGAGGATGAGGAAATTTTTGTGGGCATTGACGCGGACACGGTGATTGCCCGCGATGCGATTTCGCGGCTGGTGCCGCATTTTCTGGATTCAAGAGTCGCGGCGGTTGCAGGCAATGCGAAAGTTGGCAACCGGGTGAATTTGTGGACGCGCTGGCAGGCACTGGAGTACATCACCAGCCAGAATTTTGAGCGGCGGGCGTTGAATACCTTGGGCGCAGTGAGCGTGGTGCCGGGAGCGATTGGGGCGTGGCGAGTTTCGGCGGTGCAGGAGGCAGGCGGGTATCACACCGACACGGTGGCGGAAGATGCCGACTTGACCATGGCGCTGCTACGGCGTGGATACCGCATTGAGTATGAGGACCTAGCGCTTGCCTATACCGAAGCGCCTATTAACGCGAATGGACTGATGCGGCAGCGGTTCCGCTGGTCGTTCGGAATTTTGCAAGCGATTTACAAGCACCGCAAAGTGGTGGCACGCAAGGGGGTGCTGGGTTGGATCGCGCTGCCGAATATTTTTATTTTTCAGATTCTGCTGCCCGTGGTTTCGCCGTTGATTGACCTCATGTTCGTGATCGGGACGGCGTGGTACTTCATTCAGAAGTGGTTCCATCCGGATTCGACTGATCCAGCGAGCTTCCAGCGGCTGGTGATCTTCTTTGTCGCGTTTCTGGCGATTGATTTCATTACGTCTGCGATCGCATTTGCGCTGGAGCGGCGGCAGCCGGAGGCGCGGGAAGATATCGGTCTGCTGAGCCAGGTATGGCTGCAACGGTTTGCCTACCGGCAAGTATTCTCGCTGGTACTGATCAAGACGTTGAAGCGCGCGATTGAGGGGCAGCGATTTGCCTGGGACAAACTGGAACGCACGGCGAAGATGAAACACCGGGCGCTGGACAGTCATGATTCGGTGGGAGTGCGGTGAGGGTCATGCCGCTCCTCGCCGGATGCTTCGCTGCGCCGGAAGAACGGCTGCGCCCAGGATGACGCCTTCGATTCACGGAGGCGTACGATTCTTCGGTTAGCAACGCGTGGTTTCGCGCACACTTCGGAGGTGAGCCATGCCGGTGAAACAAGGCGGACTTGAATTGTTGCAGCATCCGGCGTCGCAGTCGCTGCTGAAGTCCACGATTCCTGCGCGATTTGCCTACGTCTGGACCGACGGCACGCCGCGGGTGGTGCCGGTGTGGTTTCACTGGAATGGACGCGAGATCGTGGTCGCGACTCCTCCGAAGGCACCGAAGCTGAAGGCGTTACGCAAGAACCCCAAAGTCGCATTGACCATTGACGACAACGAGTTCCCGCACAAAGTGCTACTGGTGCGGGGCACGGCGCGCATGGAAACGCTGAAAGGGGTGGTTCCCGAATATGCCATGGCCGCCGAGCGCTACTTTGGCAAGGAACAGGGCGAGGCGTGGGTGAAGCAGATGGGGAACATGATTCAGGAGATGGTGCGGATTACGGTGACGCCGGAGTGGGCGGGACTGCTGGATTTTCAGACACGGTTTCCGAGCGCGCTGCCGCTGTGAGGTTGCAATCTGTTTTCGTGCTGGGTCGCCCCATTGACTCCCAGGCAGCGCCGCAGGCGGCGCGGAACCTGGCGCACCCCGCTAACGGCCGCGGATTGGAATCTCCGGGGTTACTCCGGGTACTCCACCCGATTGACGCGGCGTGTGTTTCGTAATAACCTGCGCTTACACCGGAAAGGAGGTGGTCGAATGACAAGTTCTGATAGTAACTGTAGTGGGAGTCCAAGACCAGGTGAGGTGGCTGAGACTTAGAGCTGGTTGCTCTAAGCGGGGCTTTCAGGACGCGGCCAAAAGATTGCCGTGCCGAAAGCTACAGCCCGCACACTACCGGTGAATAGGATTGCATCCGTCCGGCGACAAGGTCGCGCCGGAACCCCGGAGTTGCCGTAGAGGCCACGTAGAGTGACCACCTCTTGGTCAATCCCAAACAGTCCACCGGGCGGCCCGTGCCATAGGCGCGGGCCGTTCTATTTACGGAGTTAGCTTGAAAACGGTGCCTTGGTTGAAGCTGCCCCCAAAGCCGGTTGTACCAAGCAGGTTGCCGTTTTGGTCGAGTATCACGCCGCTGTAAGGAGTGGCTCCATCGCTTCCCGAGAAGCTATGAAGCACGCTTTCGGTTCCTTGCGACGTTATCTTGAAAACCACGCCATCATTCGACGCGCCACCGGAAAAGGTCGTCCCATACAGGTTGCCTTGTGCGTCCATGGCTAAGCCTGCGTTGGGGTCAAATCCATCGCTTCCCGAAAAGGTGTGGACTTCCGTCAGCACTCCTTCACTAGTGATCTGAAACACCGTGCCACCCTTCAGGTTCTCGCCGGACGAGGTGGTGCCGTAAAGATTTCCCTGGCGGTCGGCGATCAGGCTGCCCTTGGGGTGCGCGCCATCGCTCCCGCCCAGAAATGTGTGCAAAACAGTTTCAGTCCCGTCAGGCGCGAGTTTGAACACGACTCCGAAACTGATCTTCCCGCCGTCGAACATCGTGGTGCCAAATAAATTGCCCTGGGAATCGAGGTGAAGAGCGCTATCAAACGGTTCGCCGCCATCCGAACTGCCAGTGAAGGTGTAGAGCGTAGTCACGCCGCCGCCAAGCGTGAACTTGAACACCGTGCCCTGGTCGAACGCGCCGCCCAGGTTGGTGGTGCCGTAGAAGTTGCCGTGCCCATCCGTGATCACACCGTTAGGAAACGAGCCGTCTGACTGGCCGGTGAAACTGTAAAGGACAGTAAAGACTCCGGCCGGGGTCAGCTTAAAGATCGAGCCGTCGCCAAAATCTCCGCCGGTCTGGTCCACGCCATACAGGTTGCCCTGCCTGTCGAGGATCAGCTTGCCGGTGGTAAACAGCCGGTTTTGGTCGGTGAATTGATAGAGCACTTTCAAACCGCCGGATGGAGCCACCTTAAAGATCGAACCAATCGAAGGGGAGTTTCCGGCCGTCGAGCCATAGAGATTCCCCGCGCTATCGAGCGTCAGACGTTGGCCGGGCAAGGATCCGTCCTTCCCGGTGAAGCTGTGAATCACAGACTCCGTTTGGGCAGATGCCGGAAGAGCCGCCGAAGCAATGACGAGGATCACAGCAAGTGCAAACCCTATTGCCAAGACAATGGATGACAACGCGCTCACGCGGAGCCCATATCTTTTATTGCTCATCGCTTTTCTCCATCGCAAATGATTGGCCCGTGCCGGAGACACGGGCCGTTGCATTGGATCTGATGTTCTTAGTAAGTGAAGGATTGCAGTTCCGTAACGCCGGAACTGGGCCCATTGACAAAGCCGGTGCGCGTGCTCGGCTTAATCGCGATGTACATGGGCACCACGTTGAAGGCATTGGAAAAGCTGAATCCATTAAGAGTTTCCTGCAAGTTCCCCTGGGTATCGTAAACATAGATGCTGCTGCCGCTCCCCGCAGAGCTCGATTCGGGTTGGGCCACCAGAAAGACCTTGTTGACGGGGTCGAACTCGACGTCGGCGCCGCTGAAGAACTGCTGTCCGCCGGAACCTGGCAGCAGCACCTCGCCAAATGCCGTTTTGGTCGAGAGATTGTAAAACTCTACCGTCGCGTCATCTTCGGTGGTGGTGCAATAGATGCCGTCCGCAGAATCCACGGCAATGCCGTTGATGAAACCAAAACCCACGCCCTCAGCTTCGCTGAACGTGCCGTTTACTGCGTCAACAAAGCCGAACACTGGCAGGCACCCAAAGCAACCGTTGCCACCACCCATGATGATCTGGTTGGTCACGCTGTCAAAGGCGATGGGAGGCGGAACGCTGCCAAAATTGTTCGAATCTTTTATTTTTACCACCGGGCCGAAGGTGTTGGCGGCAACGTTGGATTCAAACACCCATGGTTGAAAGGCACCGCTATTGTCATAGGCGAACACGCCTACGTCCGTGGTTCCCTGGTTGTGGCTGACGCCATCCGGCATGATAATGTGCTGGCTTCCGATCGGCGGCGTCCACATTCCGTTGAACTTGTTTCCGCTCAGCGGATTGATTGTCTGGAAAATTCGTTTGAGGTGAAGAAAGCTGATCTCGTGCTCGCGTTCGATCAAGCCAACGCTGGCGCCCACGACCCCCATGGTGATGTAGTCATCCTGCGTGTCGGTGCTGGCTACAACGTCAAGAATCTTGCCCGTGCCCTGGTCAAAAGTCTCAACCGCCGCCAGCACATTTCCGTTTGACTGGATTTTGGCTTCGGTGAGCACCCCTTCGGTCCCGTTCTGGTCAATATCGAACCCATAGATCTGCCCACCGAATTTGCTGTGGACAATGATCGGTCCCGGACCCGCTTCAGGGTTCGGTTCGAACTTCTTTGTCTGCGGGTAGGCACTTACAGCAGCGAGAAGAAGAAGCGCGGCTGCTGCGATAGACAGTCTCTTAAGGTCGAGCTTATCTGCTCTGCGTTCGATTTTCGCCGACGATTGGCGCAAGTATGGCATTTTGATCCCCCTTCTGAATGTCATGAGTTGCTCATGAATAACCTTGTTTGACAGCCAAACGATACTAGCCCAGCGATTTGCTGGTCATGTCAATTTCTTGTCAGAGATTTGTCAAAAGAGCGCAAACATCAAGCCGGGAATTTTATAACGGTAGCCGGGCTAACGCTGTGATCTGTGCCGCAGAAGCTCAAACCCCCGCCGGATCACCTCTGCGGTGTCTGCCGCAAGCCCGAGGGCGGCCAGGTCTTCGAATTTGAACCACCTGGCTTCAGCGGCGTCCCCGCCTGCTCGCAAAGTTCTACCGCCAGTCCGGCACAGAAAGTCAATCAACACATAGTGATACAGAACACATCCTGCATCATCTTTGACCACCCGGTCGAATACTCCCAGCAAGTCTGAAGGTTCCACTTTGAGTCCGGTCTCTTCCATCGCCTCGCGCGCAGCAGCCTCGCGGACCGTCTCGCCGAGCTCGAGGATTCCTCCAGGAATGGACCATTCGCCTTGAAGCGGAGCATGGGTCCGTTTTACCAGTACGACGCGCTCATCTTCAATAATGATTGCGCCCACGCCCACGAACGGCAGCTCAGGATATTCGCGTTTCATAACCCGCCACGGCAACCAGCGGCAATTCTAGAACAATCAAAGCTTCGTTCTCAGTGATCTTTAGATGCCTGTGGTTAAATAAGCTCGTGGCCCTGGAAGAATACAAACGTAAGCGGTGTTTTGAAGAAACGCCTGAGCCCCCGCCGAAGGTCGAGAAAAAAGCCGGCCATCGTTTCGTTGTCCAGAAACACCGCGCCACGCGTCTTCACTACGACTTTCGCCTGGAAATGGACGGCGTACTGAAGTCCTGGGCCGTGCCCAAGGGGCCTTCACTCGATCCCGCCGACAAACGGCTAGCCATGCAGGTGGAAGACCATCCGGTGTCCTATTTCGATTTCGAAGGGACCATCCCTGAGGGCAACTACGGAGCCGGCACCGTCTTGGTTTGGGACGTAGGCATATGGCAGCCGCTCTCACCGCAGCCGGTTAACGGCAAGTACATAGCCGGCACTGACGCCGAAGCCGAGGCCATGCTCAAGAAAGGCGACCTGAAGTTTCGCCTGAAGGGCAAGCGGTTAAAGGGAGACTTTGCGCTTATCCACATCAAGGCGCGACGTCCGGGCAGTAAGGGGACGGAATGGCTGCTGATCAAGAAACACGACAATGAAGCCATCGAACCTTACGACATCGGGCAGGAGGATACTTCGGTCCTGACCAAGCGCACGATGGCCCAGATCGGCGGGGATGAAGATTCCGCGCAATGGAGGAGCAGCCGCCCCGCCTCGCGCGGCAAAGCCAAAGCCCCGTGGCTGGCCGAAACATTAGCGAAGCTGGATAAAAAAAAAGTTAAAAGGCACGCCGCTGAACCCGCAGCGGACCGCGGTGACCAAACAAATGGCTCCAATGCCAAACTGGCACGACCGGTTGTTTCTCGACGGAAGAAAAATTCCTCCGCGCTCTCAGCGTCGGCGGTTAGCAATTTGGAGGGCGCTATTCACCGCGCCATGCCAACTTCCATTCAGCCCATGCTTGCAGTCCCCGCCGAGCATCCCTTCGATGACTCCGATTGGCTCTTTGAAATCAAATGGGATGGCTACCGCGCCTTATCTTTCATCAAAGCCGGCAAAGTCCGCCTGGTCTCGCGCAACCAGAACGACCTGACCGGGCAATTCTCCGATCTGCAAAGTCTGCCGCAGTTCGTCAAAGCCGAAACCGCAGTCCTCGACGGTGAAATCGCCGCCCTCGACGAGCAAGGCCGCCCGTCCTTCAGCCTGATGCAGCAGCGCACCGGCATCCGCGCCCATGGCCGCCGGGTTGCCGCCCGGTCCGATTTGCCCGTGGTTTACTACGTTTTCGATCTCATCTACGCCGACGGATACGACCTTCGCCGCACTCCGCTCGAGCAGCGCAAAAAGGCCCTCGCGGAGTTACTGACATCGAATGAACTCGTGCGCTACTCCGACCACGTCGCGGAGCAGGGAAAAGCGCTCTTTGAAGTTGCCAGAAAAAAAGGCCTGGAAGGAATCCTCGCCAAGCGCCGCAACAGTTTTTACGAAGAGCGCCGCAGCCGCGAGTGGTTGAAGATCAAAATTACTCAAACCGTGGACTGCGTAATCGGCGGCTACACCGACCCCGAAGGCAGCCGCCAGTATTTCGGCTCCATCGTTCTGGGCCTTTACAACAAGAAAGGTGAACTGATCCACGTCGGCCAAGCGGGTACAGGTTTCAATCTGGCGTTACTGAAGCAAATCCGGGAAATGCTGAAAGAGCTCGAAACCAAGAACAATCCATTCACCGGCGACGTTGATGCCAGGAACATTCACTGGGTGAAGCCGCAACGCGTGGCTGAAATCAAATTCACCGAATGGACCCACGAAACCGCGGAAGGCGGCCTGAAACTGCGCGCCCCTGTATTCATGGGACTGCGGGAAGATAAAGATCCTAAGGAGTGTACTTTTACGGAGCAGATTGCAGGGTAACTATTTGATGTCTTTCATCGCCAGCATCGAGCCATAATCCTCGCCCGAGGCGATAACCGCGCGCGCCACAATTCCATCGAACGCATCGCGAAACTCCGGATACTTCGCCAGCAACGCCTTCATCACCGCCGTGTTGTCTATGAACGCTTTGCCGGTGTCGGCGATGCTCTCCGTCTGGTACTTGACCACCAGATCAAAATTCTTGTCGACAACGAACGGAAACAACGACGTCAATGTGTAAGCCTTTCCCACTGCTGGAAGGTCGGCTGTTTTGCCGCTCCCCGGCAAATCCGCCGGCTTGACACTTTGCATCTCGTCATAGAGCTTGTCCGTCTGTTGTGTGCTCATAAACACGATCGGCACGCTCAGGTCCCGCGCTTCCACAAAATAAAACCAGGCATTGTGCGTCTGGTTCTTTTTCTGAAATTCGCGGGCCTTGCCGGCAAACCAGTTGGCGTCATGTCCGTTGACTTGCGTGGCCTTCACGTAAAGACCGCCCAGCTTCCAATCTGTTCCCGATTGCTGCAAGACAAACGTAACGGCATACGGTCCTTTCGCCGTGGTGGCGTCGAGCGTCGCGACGGCATAACTTCCCGGCGAGAGATCAGGAATCACAAACACAGCGCTGTCCGCCGTTTGCCCATTCTTGCCAAAAACGCCGCACAGGAACTCTCCGCTCTGGTTGGTGGAGGCGCTGTCCGATTTCAATTCAAATGCCGGACGCGGCGTGGGCAGCACTCCCGATAAATTCTGCTGATTGTCTTTTACGGCATTTTCAATGCCCGAAAACGATGACGCGAGGCTGGAAATTGCGTTCTGCTTCAGGCCCGCAGCGTCGCCGCGGGACAGCATATCGAAGTAGCGCTTGCCGACGCCGTCGATGGCACTCCGAGTCGGCTGGTCCATATCACTGCTGGTGAGGCAGGTCTGCGCGCGGATCAAAGGCGAAAAGGCCAGCGCGAAAAACATCAGGAAAAGACAAACGGGCCCAAACTTTCCGCAAGTTGTTTTCATTCGACGAAGCAATCGCAAGGATTGATGTTCAAACTTCCCAGAGAGTTGTTTCACGAACACCCTCCCTAATTTTACGCTCAGACTGCCTAGTGTGCGAAGCAACCCCTTGCCAACACGGTGACATTCGTTGCGCCACTTTTCCCGGCATGATACCGTCCCTTTGATTTATTCTTTTCCGTAGAAACGCGGCATGCCGCGTCAATAAGGACGGCACTATGGTCGGCTGGATAATTCTCGGCGTTCTCGTCGTAATCGTTTTCCTGCTGATCGGGACGTACAACTCGCTGGTGCAGTTGCGGGTGCGCACCGATTCAGCCTGGTCCGACATTGATGTCCAACTCAAACGGCGTCACGACCTGATTCCCAATCTGGTCGAGACGGTCAAGGGCTACGCTGCCCACGAAAAAGGCACGTTCGAAAATATCGCCAAATTCCGCTCCATGGCCATGCAAGCCACCGGCCCGGCAGACAAAGCAGCGGCCGAGAATCAGCTGACCGGAGCTCTCAAGAGCCTGTTTGCCGTGGCGGAGAACTATCCGCAGTTGCAGGCTTCGCAGGAGTTCACCCAGCTTCAAGGCTCGCTTAATCAGATTGAAGATACCATCCAGAACGCGCGGCGTTATTACAACGCAGTCGTCCGCGACCTGAATACGAAGATCCAGTCTTTTCCCACAAATATTCTGGCGGGTATGTTCGGGTTCCAGCAGCGGCAGTTCTTCGAAAGTGCGGCGGCTGATCGGGAGCCGGTCGCGGTGAAATTCTAGCGTCATGGCACAACGGTTCGAGCGCTGGCTTGTCCTTCTAATCCTGAGCGGCGTCTTTTTTTTCACCGCACAGGCGAGCGCGAAATCCTGGCGCGTCGCCGACTTCAATGACAGCATCGTCATCCACGCCAATGGCACGGCCGTTGTCCAGGAGCGCATCACGCTTGACTTTGTCGGCGAGTGGCATGGCATTCACCGCTACATTCCCATCGAATATCCTGGGCCCAGCGGGACAAATTACACGCTGTATCTGACGATCGTCGGCGTCACCGACGGCGCCGGGCAAAAGCTTAAGTATGAGTCTTCCACTTCTCACGGCAACCGCGACCTGAAAATCTACATTCCTGATGCCGTCAATGCCACCCGCACCGTCGAAATTGACTACACGCTCGAAAACAGCGTCCGCTTCTTTGAAGACCACGATGAGTTCTACTGGAACGTCACCGGCAACGACTGGCCAGTGCCGATCGAACATGCCAGCGCGACCGTCGGCTTTCCTGACTCCGCAGCAGGCTCCCTGCGCGCCCAGGCCTTTACCGGTGTGTACGGATCCGCCGAGCGGGATGCGACCGCGAACGTCAATGGCTCAGAAGCCTCTTTTGAAACCACCAGCCCGCTCGCCATGCGCGGCGGCCTGACCATTGACATCTACATCCCCAAAGGCATTCTCCGAGAGCCCAGCGCGTTCACCCGCGCCATGTGGTTCCTGGGCAGCAATCCCATCGTCTTTCTTCCGTTCTGGGCCTTCGCCGTCATGTTCGTTTTGTGGTGGTACAAGGGCCGCGATCCCGATCCCGGTCTCTCGGTCGCGCTTATGTACGACCCGCCCGAGGGCATGTCTCCTGCCGAAACCGGAACTCTGCTCGACGATACAGTTCATCCCCGCGACATCACATGTACGCTGGTGGATCTTGCCGTACGTGGCTACGTGAAGATTGAAGAAGTGGATGACAAGGGCCTCCTATTCCACCACAAAGACTACATTTTTCATTCGCTCAAGCCACAGTCCGAGTGGAAAGACAAATCCCTCGCTGCGCACGAGCGAGTTATGCTCGAAAATGTTTTCGCCGGAGGCAGCGAAATCCGCCTCTCCAGCCTGAAAAATCATTTCTATACCGCGATTCCCGTCATCCGCGAAGACATCATGTCGCAGTTGCGGTCGAAAGGCATGTACCTGCTCGATCCCGAATCGGCCAACGGCTACAGCCTGGCCGCAATCGTCGTCATCGCAGGGCCGTTTATCGCCGCGCAGTTCACCGGCTTCAAAGACGTATTCAGCTCTGCCGGCCTGCTGATCGGCTGCGGAATTATTTCCGCCATCATCTGGTGGCTCTTCGCTCGCGAAATGACCGCCAAGACCATCAAAGGCGGACGCACGCGCGTCGCCGTGCTTGGCTTGCAGGAATTCATGCGCCGAACCGACGCCGACCGCCTAAAAGTCATGCCTCCCAACACGTTTGAAAAGCTGCTGCCCTACGCGATGGCGCTCGGTGTGGAGCACAACTGGGCGCAGGCTTTTGCCGGAATCGTCACGAGTCCGCCCACCTGGTACGTCGGCCCCGGCTACGGCTATGGCATGGGATTCAATCCCATCTTCTTCGCCAGCGCCATGCATGGCATGGCCGGAGATATGCATCAGGTCTTCGTCTCCGCCCCGCGCGCCAGTTCCACCAGATCAGGCTGGGGCGGCGGGGGCTTCGGTGGTGGTGGCTTCTCCGGCGGAGGGTTCGGCGGGGGTGGCGGGGGAGCGTTCTAGTGGCGGGGCGGACACTCCCGTGCGGCGAGTTTAAGGTCCTGTAGTTCTGGGTCCGTCTGAAGGGCTACGCGGCACAACTGGATTCACTTCTGCGAAAGAAAATACAGATCGTCGTAGCCGCCGGGGCGGGCAAACACGACAGCAGACAGATCGGGCGCAACCGAGTAAGCGTTGCCCTCGTAGTCCTCACGCATGGCAAAGGGAAGCTTGAAAGCCGGAACCGCTGCACCCACCGGAACGCCATTTCGCCAGGGCTGCCGCCAGATGGTGGTTTCCCCGTGGGAGGCCAGAGAGTAAAGGAAGGACTTTCCATCCTTCGCGTACATCGCAAGAAAACTGGTGATGCCGGTTCTGAGCTCTGTACATTTCTTGTCTGCCAACGAATATTGGAACAATCCAGCGTGGTCGCCCCAGAGCGTGGTGCCAATCAGAAATTTCCGGTCGGGAGACATATCCGCGGCCAAGCCACAGTTCTCGGAGAACGGCACCGCGGGTGAGCCATCCAAACGGATTCTCCAGTCTTTGGCCGTCTGGCCGTCTTTCTCCGTCCCGCCGAGAATGATGGATTGATCGCCCGGCTCCCAGATCACGAAACCCACGAACTCTCCGGACCAGTTCAACTGTTGTTGATGGGTGCCATCGGTGTTGATGACAAAGAGCCGCCGATTATTATGGCCGGGTCGATCGGAATAAAGGTATTTCTTATTGTCATTGGAAAATCCCAGCGTTTCGAGACTGTTATCCACGGACGATACGAGTTTAAAGCGCTCATTGGTGACGAGATTACTGATCCAGATCTCGGACTTGCCGGGCTCGGGATAGGTGACGTAGGTGACGGAACGGCTGTCGTTGGAAAACTCCGGCTGGGTTGCATCTTCGTTGACGATATCAGTGAACTGCCTGGAAGCGAATCGATACATCGTGAGAGTTCCAGCGGTTCTGCCGCTGGTGAAGTAAATCCCTTTGCCGTTCGGGTCGGACATGGGACTGCCGTCGGGGCCGGTTCCGTTCGTGATCTGCGTAAGGGAATGGTCTCGCAATGAAAATTGCCAGATATTGATAATGCCGTTCACCTTGCGGCTCAGGTAGACGGACTCGCCCGGCACTGCCCAACTGCCGCCAGACACGGCATCCGGCACTTCGCCGAGCTTCTCGAGTTTTTTCCTCGCCATATCCAGCCGCTCGAGGGTAAGCTGATTCTCGCTGAAACTGGAGACCAGCAGAGAATTCCCGTCTGGATAAACGCGTAAAGGACTTGGGCCGGGCAGAGTGTACATCGGTTCCTCTCTGCCTCCCGTTCTCGCAATGCGAATGATCTTCCCCACCCTGTCTTCGACAAACAGGAACTGTCCATCGGGAGAAGGCGCGACATCTATTCCGGAGGCCAGGCGCTTCGGATTGCCCCCGAGGGTGGGAATGCTCCAGATCGCATCTTCGCCCAGCGTTTGGGCGAAATAAATTTCGGTGCCGTCAGAAGAAAATCCCAAAAGGAGCTTGTTGGCCTGGTCCCGGGTGAGCTGTAACGGTTCGCCGCCCGAGGTGAGCATGACGAAAACCTGATCGTATCCCTCGACCGGAGAAGTAAACGCAATGGTGCGGCCGTCAGGGGAAAGCCTGACCCAGTCCATGGTCTTGTTCCACGAACTGATTTTTCTGATGTTGCCGGGGCTTGTTGCAGGCCGGCTGAAAGCAAGATGATAAATGCCATAACCCGCGGCAAGCAGGATGATGAGCAATACTGCGCCGGCAGAAATCACTTTGCCTTTGTTGCGGGATGCGGCGGCGGCGATCACGGAGCTGCTGGAGGGATGCGCAGCGTCCTGGGCCGGAAGCGGCGAGGAGGGTCCGGACGCTGAGGCGGCTGACGGCGATTTGGAAGCTGTGGGTTCGGCTCCAGAGGCAAACGGCGAAGATCCCGAACTGCCGGAGACGCGGCCCGACTCCAAGTCGCGTCGCAAGCGCTTGAGATCAGATCGAAACTCCGCAGCGTTCTGATAGCGCATCTCGCGGTCTTTTTCGATGGCTTTACCGATAATGCGCTCAAGTTCGACCGGAACTTCCGGATTGAATCGTGCCGGGGGCAGCGGCGGGCGATTCAAAATCCCTTCCATGATTACGCCCGAGGTTTCGCCGCGGAATGGCAGCGAACCCGTCACCATCTCATACAGGACTGCTCCCAGCGAGAAGAGATCGGAGCGGGCATCCAGTTCCTTGCCACGC
>Ga0335081_10001428_pt1 | contig 38120 bp, 35 predicted proteins | sample Lox_Sample_35_FD_206713 | JGI IMG/M metagenome (GOLD analysis project Ga0335081, IMG submission 206713) | Soil microbial communities from Loxahatchee National Wildlife Refuge, Florida, United States - Lox_Sample_3.5 | ecosystem: Environmental > Terrestrial > Soil > Wetlands | place: USA...
TCTTGGCATGCAATCCTTAGCCCACACTCTGCCCAGGAATTCCGCCGGCGCGCCTGACTTCCGCACATTGACCGGCCGCATCGACCAGCCGGGAGATCCACTGCGCAACCGCCTGGCCGGCCAGCTTACCGGCGCGCTGCTCGCGCTGCTGAATCGGGCGCGGCGGGAGAGCGGACAGTGCTACGCGGCGCTGCACGAAATCAACGACCCTGAGCTCATGCAAACATTGATGGGCACCCCGTCTTTGCACCTCATTCTTTCGAGCAATGGAAAAAACGATGAAGTGAACCGCGGCAACCGGCAGGCGCTGCAGGAGTCCAACATCGACATCGCTGACCGTATTCTCAAAGGCGATTACACCGGCCACAACAATTTCGTGGTCTACGTGGATCGCTCGGGGCGGCCGCAGTCGGTGCTCACCGGCAGCGCTAACTGGACCAGCACGGCGCTGTGCGGCCAGAGCAATAACGCGCTGGTGATCGAGGATCCCATTATCGCCGGCTTCTTCTTCGATTACTGGCAGCGTCTGCTGGCCGATGGCGCCGAACAGGGGACCGCTCTGCGTCTGCAGAACAACCAGGGATTCCTGGACGCCGCCAGCGTCACCACGGTGTGGTTCTCCCCGAACACCGAACAGAAAACCCGGGGGGCGAAAACACCCGGCGACATGGCAGAGGTATCCGAGACCATCGCCGGCGCGCGCCAGGCGGTGCTGTTCCTGCTGTTGCGGCCAGGAACACCCAGCATCGTGGAGGACATAGCCGATACGCAGAAGAACAACCCCGACCTGATCATCTTCGGCGCCGTCTCCGACTCTTCGGCTACCGGACACAACAACACCGATCTCTTCCACCGCACGGCCGGCAGGACCGACGTTCTGAGAGAGTCGGAAGCCATAGCGGTGGCCGGCATCGACGACGAGTTCGCCCTGTGGCGGCAGGAGCTTTTGCGGACTTCACCCCAGGCGCTCGCCCTGATTCACGACCGGATCGTGGTCGTGGACCCGCTCTCCGAAAACTGTGCAGTAATCACCGGCAGCCACAATCTAAGTCATCAGGCCTCGTATCAGAACGATGAAAACCTGCTCATTATTCGAGGCAACCGCGCGCTGGCGGAGGCCTATGCCACGCACGTGATGGACGTCTACGGTCAATGCCGGTGGCGCTATAACGTCCAGCAGCATGGCATTCACGCCTGGTCGGCCCTGGAATCCAGGGACAACTGGCAGGAGAAGTACTTCAAGCCGGGCCTTGCCCGCACGGAACTGGAGCTATGGGCGTCGAGCGAAGGTTCGCGCGGCGCCGAGGCCGCATGATCGTCCTCATCGCCGGCAAGAGAGTCGCGTCGTCCTCTCTGTCCCAGGGGTGGCCTTTCGGTCACCCCACTTTTGTGTGCCCTCCTGGCAGCGCATCATGCCCTCCCTACACATCCAATCAGTACAAGGAGGCACAATGACAGGTTCTCTCAGGAAATGCAGCTCATTCTCCCTGTTCGGGATGGCGATTGGCGCGGGTCTTATGTACCTGCTGGATTCTGGCCGGGCATTCCGCCGGCGCACTGCCCGCGTGGTCCGGCCCTTGTCGGAGGCCCCGCGTCATCCATCCGTGCCTGACTGGGTGCTGGCAGAGCACGCTCGCCTGGAGATCTGGCGCACAATCGTGAGTCCTGATTCCATCCAGATTTCCGCTCGCGATGGTTGTCTGACCTTGTGGGGGCCGGTGCGGGCAGAGGAGCCGGAGAGATTGCGTGAGAAGCTGGTGAAGCTTCCCGGCCTGCGCAAACTTGATCTCCAGCTCACCACGCGGGAGGAGCCTGCCGCCCGGGCGGCGTAACCGGCGGCTGGGAACTGCAGAGGTCGCGGAGGACGCAGAGGTCTTCTAACCTTAACTATTTTTCTCCGCGTCCCCTGCGTCCTTTGCGGTTTTCAGTTTGGAGTTTCCTTCGGTTTCGGCTTACTATCCGGCCAGTGGCAATTTCCAAAGATATTGAAGTCCGCGAGCGGCTGGTTTCGGCCAGCCTGGTCGAAGACGACGCGTCGTTCGAGCTGAAGCTGCGTCCCAGGCGCCTGCAGGAGTTCATCGGGCAGAAAAAGGTCAAGGAGAACCTGGCGGTGGCGATCGAGGCGGCACGCTCGCGCGGCGAGGCGCTCGATCACGTTCTGCTTTACGGGCCGCCGGGGCTGGGCAAGACCACGCTCGCGACCATCATCGCCAACGAATTGGGCGTGGCCTTTCAGCAGACGGCGGGACCGGCCATCCAGATCAAAGGCGACCTGACTGCGATCCTCACCAACCTGCGCGACCGGCAGGTGCTGTTCTTCGATGAGGTCCACCGGCTGCAGCCGGCGCTGGAAGAGATCCTCTATTCGGCGCTCGAGGACTACAAGCTGGACATCATCATCGGGCAGGGGCCATCGGCGCGCACCCACACGCTCGACGTGAAGCCGTTTACCTTCGTCGGTGCGACCACCCGCGCCGGGCTGCTCTCGGCGCCGCTGCGCTCGCGCTTCGGCATCCTGCTGCGCCTGGAGTTCTACACCCACGCCGACCTGCGGGTGATCGTGCGGCGCTCGGCGGAAATTCTGGGCGTGGATATTGACGAAGAGGGCGATCAGGAGATCGCCAGCCGCGCCCGGGGAACTCCGCGCATCGCCAACCGCCTGTTGCGGCGCGTGCGTGACTACGCGCAGGTGCGCGGCGCCGGCCGGATCGACCGCGCAACCGCCCAGGCCGCGCTCGAGATGATGGAAGTCGACAAACACGGCTTCGACGACATCGATCGCAAACTGCTGCTCACGATCATCGAGAAATATCAGGGTGGGCCGGTGGGCGTGAACACGCTGGCCGCCGCGCTGGCCGAAGAAACCGAAGCCATCGAGGAAATCTATGAGCCGTTCCTGATCCAGATCGGGTTTCTGGATCGCACGCCCCGCGGGCGCGTGGCCACTAAGCTGGCGTACGATCACTTTGGGATCAGGCCCAACAGGCGGCAGGACGCGCTGTTCTAGGCGCAGCTGTGTGAGCGTAGGACCTGCGAGCCCTCGACGATCAATATGAGTGGGTGGAATAGCAAAGTGATGAATACAAAGGCGGCGAGCTTATGGCGTCACCGAGCGAACATGTTCCGAAGGAATCCAAGCTATTTCTGCTAGCACAAGCGATCGCCACAAGCACTCCGCGCTTTTTTGAGATTAAGGGCGCGGGGGACGGCGATAAGGCCTCGAACGCCTTTATGAATCGCCTGAGAGAAGCCGCAAGGGACTTGTTTGGCCACGACTTAAGTGAAAAGCGCGTTTGCGGGAATGCGAAATTCGCCTTTGATTTCTACTTTCCCGACGAGTCGACCGCTGTTGAAGTGGCGCTGAGCCTCCGTAACCCCAGCTCTGAGTACGAGCGGGATATTTTCAAGTGCCTCCTTGCAATTGAAGAGGGATGCCAGATTCGATGGCTTGTGTTTATTACGAAGCCTGGTGGACATTACCGGCTGCAAAGCCCCGGCGCACAAGCCATCGCCTCGTACGTAAAGAAAAAGTGCGGGCTCGAAATTGAAATTCGGGAGCTCTGTAGTGAAAAAGCGGACGTAGAGCGTGTCGTCGAGTACGTCGCGAAGAATCAACTGCCCTCATTTTCTGACCATTATCCCAAGGGACGGAAGCACCCTTGATTAGTCTGTAAGTTGAGGGGGCGTGGCGTCCATGAAGAAAACGCGACAGATCACTGCGACCATTGAACGCGAAGGCGACGGATACGTCGCGCTGTGCCCGGAACTTGACATCGCCAGCCAAGGCGACACTGCGGGAAACGCGAGGCGAAATCTGGCGGAGGCTGGTGAGTTGTTCTTCGAGACCGCTGATCCTTCCGAGATTCAGCGGCGGATGAAGAAATGATCCACCGTCCATCCTGGCGCATGCGGGAAGAAGGCGAGATGGTCGCCTGCGTGGCCGAGTGTCCTGAGTGTCACAGCCCGGCCAGCGTGGTCGTCTCTTCTGACCTGCTGCGCCCGCCGCTGAGCGAATTGCCGGAGTTGCGCTGTCCCAGGTGCCGCAAACGGTTCAAAGCGCCAAAGGACCGGATGGACATATTCCCTGTCGGGCGGCGGAATTGTTGAATCCGCGCCACGTGATTCTCGTAGGTTAGAATCTCCCTCCCATGACCGTCGCCGTGCGCTCCTTCGCCAAGATCAATCTCGGACTCGAGATCGGTCCGCGGCGCCCCGACGGCTTCCACGGCCTGCGCACCGTCTATCAGACCATCGCTCTGCATGATCGGCTGCGGGTCGAAGTAGCGCGCGGCATCGGCATCGAGATTCGATCGAACGACCCCCGTGTTCCCTGCGACGAGTCGAACACCTGCTGGCGCATGGCCGAGCGCGCGATGAAGGCACTCAAAGCTCGCGGCCGGGTGGTGATTCATATAGAGAAATCGCTGCCGGTGCAGGGAGGATTGGGCGGAGCTTCGTCGAATGCCGTTGCCACACTGCTGGCGCTGGAACGTGGGCTCGCCAAGCAGCTTCCTTCCGCGGAGCGGCTGCGGCTGGCGGCGGAGGTCGGGTCCGATCTGCCGCTGTTCCTGGTCGGCGGAACGGTGCTGGGCGTCGGGCGAGGGGAACAGGTTTATCCGCTCGAAGACCTGCCGTCACTGGACTGCGTCATCGTCACGCCTGAGGTGGGAATCTCGACGCCGCAGGCGTTCGCCGAATGGGACCGCAGGCAGGAAGCAGGGGGCAGGATGCAGGAGACAGGAAAATTGACGGCTGCAGCCGCCTCCGATAAACTTGTTGGGTCCAGCCACGCAGTGTGCGCTTGGCTGAGTGGTTCTTCCACCGGTGTTCCCGCCCAGCGGGGCGGGGACCGGGCCGAGGCACTGCTTCTCGACCTTGTCCATGCCGGGATCGAAAACGACTTCGAAAGTGTCGTCTTCCCCCTGCATCCAGAGTTGCGTCGTGTGAAGCGTGCCTTGGCAGGCGCGGGCGCGGGGTACGCGTCTCTGTCGGGCTCCGGTTCCACGGTTTATGGGCTGTTCCGGTCGCGGGAACTGGCGCAGAAGGCTGCTTTACGCTTGGGCGCAGAAGGCATGCCGGCGGTCGCGACGAAGACGCTCACGCGGCGCGAGTACTGGAAGCGACTTCGGGACTAGTTTCGAGTTTCCAGCTTCGGTCGTGAACTTGAAACTCGAAACTTGAAACTGGGCGGTCGACTAATGGCAGGTTGAGGCGCTTAGCAGGCGTGAGCGCTCCTTGAGCGACGCGAAAGGAAGCGGGAGCCTGCTGCCGAAATCCTGAGCGAAGCGAAGGATCTTGATGGAGTGTACTGGGCGGTCGACTAATGGCAGGTCAAGTGCCTTTGGAGCACTTTGTCCAGGTTCGAATCCTGGCCGCCCAGCCAGTAAAACCAGTACTCAGTAATGGGTTGTCAGTACCCAGTTAATGCGTGGGCAAGGAGAAATCAGCGAGCCACGCAAACAGAGCTAGAAGCTAATGGCTAGAAGCTAGTAGCTGCTTTTATGCATTCCACGGCCAAACCCGGTATTGAAACTGGTCCCATGAATCCCACGGCGGGGGAATCCATGGTCACAACGGTAGTGGCAGCGACGGAGAAAACGAAGCAGCAGGTGGAGCAGCCCAAGCCCGAGCGCAAGCCGCAGCGGGCCCGGCTGGACGAGAAGTTCAAGATCTTTTCCGGCACCGCGAATCCGGCGCTGGCGGATGAGATCTGCAACTTCCTGGGCATGGCGCGGGCGCAAGCCAAGATCGAGCGCTTCTCCGACGGCGAAGTCTACGTGCAACTGCTGGAGAACGTGCGCGGCGGCGACGTCTTCGTGGTGCAACCCACGTGCCATCCCGTCAACGAGCACATCATGGAATTGCTGATGATGATCGACGCGCTCAAGCGGGCTTCGGCGCGGCGCATCACCACGGTGATTCCGTACTTCGGCTATGCCCGCCAGGACCGCAAGGACAAGCCGCGCGCGCCCATCTCCTCCAAGCTGATCGCCGACCTGCTGACCACGGCGGGCGCGAACCGGGCGCTGATCGTTGATTTGCACGCGCCGCAGATTCAGGGCTTCTTCAATATTCCGGTGGACCACCTGTTCGCATCGCCGGTGCTGGTGGCGGAGGTGCGCAAGATGGCGCTGCCGGCGCTGACCATCGTTTCTCCGGACGCCGGCGGTGTGGAGCGCGCACGCTTCTTCGCCAAGAAGATGGATTCGGCGCTGGCCATCGTCGACAAGCGCCGCGTGGAGATGGACATCACCGAAGTCATGCACGTGATCGGCGACGTGCGCGGGCGCAGCGCGCTGATCCTGGACGACATCATTGATACCGCCGGCACGCTCTGCAAGACGGCGGAGGCGCTGATCGAGGCCGGCGCCACCAGCGTCTATGCCTGCGCTACCCATCCGGTGCTATCCGGCCCGGCGGTGGAGCGGATCGCCCGCTCAAAGATCGAGCAGGTCATCGTAACCAACACCATCCCGCTGTCGTCGGCGGCGCAGAAAGAGCCCAAGATCGTGGTGCGCTCCATCGGAGGGCTGATCGCTCGCGCGATCCAGTCCATTCACGAGGAGACCTCGGTCAGTTCGCTGTTTACGTAACAGAATGGCAGGAAGGAACAAAGCCCTTATGGCAACCGAAGCAACAACAACTGAAAGCAACGTAGTGGACGCGCAGCCGCGCGCGGAACGGGGCAAGAACGAAACCCGGCGCGTGCGGCGCGGCGGACACGTCCCGGCTGTGCTCTATGGAGCCAAGAAGCCGACACTTACGTTGAGCGTCGATCCCAAACAGATCACGCGCATTCTCACTTCCGCGAGCGGCCACAACACCATCTTCGATCTGCAGGCGGGCGACGAGCGCACCAAGGCCATGATCGTGGACTGGCAATACGAGCCTATTAGGGGCTCCCTGCTGCACATCGACCTCAAGCGTATTGCGATGGATGAGCGCCTGAAGGTGTCAGTTCCCATCATGCTCAAGGGCGAGGCGGCGGGCGTGAAGCAGCAGGGCGGCATCCTGGAGCAGGTGCTGCGCGAGGTGGAGCTCGAGTGTCTGCCCGCCGACATTCCCAGCTCCATCGAAGCCGATGTCAGTGAGCTCGTATTCGGCAAGCTGCTGCGCGTGAGCGACCTCACGCACAGCGGCCGAGTCCGTTTCCTGACCGACCCCAACCAGACGGTGGCGCACATCATCTCGGTGAAGGAGGAGGTTGCGCCCACACCCGAGGCGGCGGCAGCCGAAGCGGCGGCGCCGGCCGAGCCCGAGGTCATCAAGAAAGGCAAGCAGGAGGTCGCGGAAGGCGAAGGCGAAGCGGCCGAAGCCAAGCCGGAAAAGGCAGAGAAGGCCGAGAAGGCAGAGAAGAAGGAAAAGAAATGACCGCGCTTTCCGGGGCCCATTCGGCGGCTTCGCTTCGCTCAGCTGCTCAGGGCAAGCTGGAGCCGCGGCCGGCCATTGCGAGCTGAGGGCTTGGCGTGAAACTGATCGTCGGTCTGGGCAATCCCGGGATCGAATACCAGTTCACGCCACACAACATGGGATTTCTGGCGGTGGACCGTATTGCCGAGCACTATGGGGTACGCGTGAGCAACCGGCAGTGCCGTGCGCTGACCGGCCGTGCCGTGATTGCGGAGCAGGATGTGCTGCTGGCCAAGCCCGAGACCTACATGAACCTGAGCGGCATGTCGGTGCGAGAACTGGTGCAGGAGCACGAGATTGACCCGGCGCAGGACCTGATCGTGATTTATGACGAACTGGACCTGCCTGTGGGCGTGATTCGCATACGGCAGCGTGGGAGTTCGGCCGGGCACAACGGCATGGAGTCGATCATCGGGGCGCTGGGCAGTGAAGAGTTTGTGCGCATGCGTCTGGGCATTGGGCCCGACCATCCGGTGAAGGACGGCGCGCGCTATGTGCTAGGCCAGTTCAAGAAATCGCAATACGCAGCGGTGGACGAAGAGCTCGATACTGCAGCGGAGGCAGTGAAAGTAATCCTGGGCGAGGGCATAAGCAAGGCCATGAGCCGGTTCAATCGCAGGCCCGAACCCCAGGAAGAGGAAAGATCGTGACGCCGGCCAGAGGCGACGGCGCATTCAGAATCGGAGAAGAACATGTCACAGCAACAACGTATTTATGAGGTGATGTACATCATCCGGCCCGACTTGGGAGATGAGGAGACCGATCGGGTAATCTCGACCGTCGAATCCAACGCTGCCACCGCCGGCATCACGGTGAAGAACGTTGAGCGCATGGGCAAGCGCCGGCTGGCTTACAAGGTGCGCAAATTCCAGGACGGGTTGTACGTGCTGCTCACGGTGGAAGGCGCGGGCAGCGCGCTCGCTGAACTGGAGCGCCGTCTGCGCGTCACCGAGCCCATCATCAAGTACATCAGCGTGCGGGTGGATGAGGAGCAGAAGCGGCTGGCCAAGATCAAGAAGATCCGCGATTCAAAGGTCCGCCAGCAGCCGCAGCCGGCCGAAGCAACCGCCGGCAGCGAGCCCGCGCCGGCCACGGCATAACCAAGGCTAGGCCCTGGGCTTTTGGCTTTTGGTTATCAGCTCTTGGCCAAACGCTAAACCGGGAAAAAGATTTCTGATCGGCTTTCTAGCTTTTGGCCAAAAGCCAACAGCCGAGAGCCAAAAGCGAAGCTAAGGAGAATCATGGCTGACGAAGAGAAGAAGGAGACTACGAGGGGCGGCGAAACGCCACAAGCGGCTGCGCCGGCATCATCGGGAGCGCCCACGACGCCCGCGCCGGGACCTCGTCCCTACGGACGCGGCCCGGGCGGCCCTGGCGGACGGCGTCCCGGAGGACCGGGCGGACGTCCCGGAGGGCGCGGCGAAGGTGGACCGCGCAAGTTCTTCCGCCGCAAAAAGGTCTGCAAGTTCTGCGTGGAGAAGATCGACTCCATCAATTACAAGGACGTGCGCCTGCTACAGCAGTTCGTGGCCGAGCGCGGCAAGATCGTTCCGCGCCGGCTGACCGGGGTATGCACGCCCCACCAGCGGCGGCTGACGGCGGCCATCAAGCAGGCGCGCAACATCGCACTGCTGCCGTTCGCGGCAAGATACTAGAACCGGCTCTTGGCTGTTAGCTCTTAGCTTTTGGCCAAAAGCCAAAGGCCAACAGCCAGGAGCGGACGGAGACGGAGTTAATTCATGGAAGTCATCCTCAAAGAAGATGTCCCCAAGCTGGGCTCACGCGGCGAAGTGGTGAAGGTGGCCGAAGGGTACGGGCGCAACTTCCTGCTACCCCGCAAGCTGGCCATCGAGGCCACGCGCAGCAATCGCGCCGTGATCGAGCAGATGAAGCAGGCGGCGCTTCGCCGCGCCGCCACCGACAAAGCCGAGGCCGAAGCCCAGGCCAAGCAGCTCGAAACCGTCACCCTGAACTTCACGCGCAAAGCAGGCGAGAAGGACCAGCTCTTCGGCTCCGTAACCTCGAGCGACATTGGAGCCGCGCTCGAAGCCAAGGGCTACAGCCTCGATCGCCGCAAGATCCATCTCGACGAGCCGCTGAAGCATATCGGCGAGTTCAAGGTGCCTATCCGGCTCTACAAGGGCGTGGATGCTACGGTGAAGGTGGTCGTAGACAAGGAACCCACGCTGGAAAGCGAAGAGTAGCGATATCGCTTACTGCTTCCTGAGCGCCGCAACCTCTGCGTCGTTCTCGGGCAGAAAGTATCCCACTACGATTCCCATAGCCCCCTCGGGAACAGGCTTTCCGAGGGGGTTGTCATAGATCGAGCTGACCCGCAGCACATCACCCTTGCTGAGCTTGTACCCACCTTTATCCATGAAGAGCACCACGGGCATGCCCTGGATTCTGCCGGAGGCATCCAGTTGCGCCTTGAGTGGCGCGACGTCATCGCCGCGCGTGACGTCATACAGATCGAGCTGCCGGCCGTAGTCATGCATATGTCCACCGACACCCAGCAGCACGCCGCCGTAGCCGAGCTTGAATTGGCCGACCTTCAGCGTCTTTCCCGGAAGCAGGTCGTATCCTGAGTTGCCGCACTCGCCTACGTCGAACCACGCGGGATACACGCTTTTGAGCGCTTCGCCTTTGGGCGTTGTTCGATATTCGATCTTCACTTCCAGCCAGGTCTCGGGATAGCTGACATCCGTGGGATTGTGGAACATTGTGCCCACGCGGATGCGGTCTCCCAAGTGGACCCGATACCCGAAGCCGGTGATCGCCGGCCAGTCATTCAACTCTCCACCCGCGCCGAAGATGTGCTCCTGCTTGTTCGGACACAGGAAGTCAGGACGCGCCGTATTGTAGAAGGCCACGTGATGCAGCAGGCGGCCGGGCTCCGGTTTACCAGCTCCATCCACCAGACGCGGATGATAGGCCGTGATCCAGCCATCGAACGGTACTTCCAGAAAAAAGTCCGGGGCCTGGGCAACCGCCATGTGATCTGAACTGGCAGGAAGATCCAGCGGCCCCACGCGGACAGTGAGCACCTGTGCTGTCGAATCGTCTTTCACCTCGAGCCGCGCCCGCGAGGACGTCTTCATGCCGCCCATCGCGTGGTGGTCATGCTGCGCCCAGGCGGCGGTCGCCAAGGCCAGCAGCAAGAAAAGGAGAGAGCGTGTCATCGGAACGCAGTGGAAAGTAGTGAGTGATAAGTGGGAGGTCCCAATCTCCCGCTTTCCACTTTCCACTCTTCACCTTCCACTTTTCGCGGAGAGCAGGCCCAGAATTTCCTTCAGCCCCTGCCGCACTTGGCGAAGTCCTTCGCGCGACGGGCGGCCGGCAAAGGGCAACGCATTCTGGTTCTTGCCCGGCCGGTTTTCGGTGCGCAGCAGTTGCCGCGCGCCGGCGATGGTGAATCCATCCTCATACAGGAGCCGCTTGATATTGACCACGATCTCTACGTCGCGGCGGCGGTACATACGCTGGCCGGTGCTGCTCTTGGAGGGTTTCAACTGCGGGAACTCGGTTTCCCAGAAGCGCAGGACGTAGGCGGGAAGCCGGCACAGGCGCGCTACTTCGCCGATGCGGAAGTAAAGTTTGTCGGGGATGAGCACTTCGCCGGATTGTTTCTTGTTCTTCGAAGCCATGCGCACCGCTCGCGCGCGGCCGAACCGCGGCGCAACCGACGAGGGCGTGTCCGGATAGTACGGCGAGCCGGGAGGCCGGTCAATAGGCTTTCGCGGCTTTGGCGGCAGAAACAGCAAGAGCCTCCACGCTCGCGGTCCGTTGCTGGCACCGGGTGCGTGGAGGCCCTTGGAAAACTTCCAACACGCTTGGATACGAGGCTAGGCCTCGTTCCCATTTAGTGTTTCTTCTTCTTCGCCTTCTTTTTCGTTGCCATGAGCTATCCTCCTGAACTTTCTCCCTAAGGAGTTTTTCTTGGTCCCCCTCACGACCGCAATCGTCCGCGGCCATAAGGATACTTGCGGAGATATTGCGGCGGCTTGCGCTTGCTGTCAACAAGTTTCTTGCGCCGGAAACTCATGCGACACATCACCGCCGTGCACGCATCGCATCCGCCGGCGACGCCAACATTCGTCTTGCGGGCATCGGCTAAACTGTTTTTACCCGCCATGACCATCGCTACCGTCATCGGTTTCGTCGCCGGCACGCTCACCACGCTCTCCTTCGTGCCGCAGATTCTCAAGACCTTCCGCAGCAAGCGCTGCGACGATCTCTCCTGGGGAATGCTGCTCGCTTTCACCGGCGGCGTGCTGCTGTGGTTCGTCTACGGAGTGTTTCTGCGCTCTGCGCCCATCATGCTGGCCAACCTGGTCACGCTGTCGCTGCTGATTTGGCTGGTGGTGATGAAGATTCGGTACAGGCGGGCGGTTCCGCGATAAACGGGTCTATCGCCCGGGACGCGTGATGGCGAACACCAGATGCGGCACCGTGCTGCCGTCGCGGGCCGGGCGCTCCGTCTTTCGCAGCACTCGGGCGCCAATCTTCTGCAACGCCTTCTGCGAGCGCAGATTGTTCTCCCCGACGGCAAACACCACGCGATCGACGAAGCGAAGCGCATGCCCGATCATGAGCGCCTTCAGCTCGCCATTGTATGCACCGCCCCAGAACTGCCGCTCCAGGAACGTCCAGCCGATCTCGATTTCGCTCTCGGCTGCATCCAGATTGTAGTATCTCGAGCTGCCAATGATTCTGCCGGATTTGCGCTCAACTACCGCAAACGCGCCCTTCGACTCGATTGCTCCATCGAAAAACTTCTGGAAGACCTCGCGCTGGTAGCGATCGCTCTCCGGATGCTGCTCCCAGATCAGGGGATCGCTGGCGGCCTGGAAGAGCGCGTCGAAGTCGTCTGGCCGGAGCGGACGCACGAGGAGCAGGTTGCCTTGCAATGTGGGCTGTAGCTCGAATTGCATGCTGACCGCCCTCTTCCCGCTGGTGATGATTGTACTGGCCAGGCTGACACCCGCGTCGAATTTGACCCTTCCGCGCGGCAGCCGCTACAATAGTCAGGTTTGCCTGTAGCACCAATCCCTACAGACACTCAGGGTTTCGCAGTCGACGGAGGAGAAGCATGTACGCGGTCATCCGCACCGGAGGAAAGCAGTATCGGGTTGCGCCCGGAGACGTGATTCGTGTGGAGAAAGCGCCGGTCGAGGATGGCCGTGTCCAGTTCTCGGACGTGCTGGCAGTCAGCCCGGCGGACGGTGCGATTGCCAAGCCCAGCCAGGGCCGGGTCGTAGGCCAGGTGGTTGAAGAGGGCCGCGCCGACAAAATCCTCGTTTTCCATTACAAGCGCAAGAAGCAGTACAAGAAGCTGCGCGGACATCGCCAGCCGTTCACCGCCGTTCGCATCACCGAGATCGCCTTCGACGGGCAGAGCTTCGCCGCTCCCGAGCTTCCCGCGAAGGAGAAGAAAGCCAAGCCGGCGCACGCGAAGCCGGCCAAGGCCGAAGCGGCGGATGCTGAAGCGGAGGCGGCTCCGCACAAGGCGGCAGCGCACAAGAAATCCGCGGCGAAGAAGAAGGCGCACAAGGCCGCGCCCAAGAAGAAGGCGAAGAAATAACATTGTCATCCCGAGGAAGCGCGAGCGTCGCCTGGCGACGTGAGCGCGACGAGGGATCTAGGTTTTAACTGAGTACCGACTACTGAGTACTGGTTTTCTATGGCACACAAAAAAGGATTAGGCAGTTCACGCAACGGCCGCGATTCGAACTCGCAGCGGCTGGGAGTCAAGGCCTTCGGCGGGCAGCTGGTGCCCGGAGGCACCATCATTGTGCGGCAGCGCGGCACCCGCATCAAGCCCGGCCTCAACGTCGGCCGCGGCAAGGACGACACCCTGTTCGCCAAGGTTACCGGCGTCATCAAGTTCGTCGATAAGGGCGGCATGGGGAAATTCGTCCTCATCGAGCCGGCTGTGACCAAGGCCTGATCGCCTCTACTGCACGAAGCACAGCGCCAGCAGGATCACAGCGAACAGCAGCGCTTGCCAGTTTGCGCGGGTCATGGTGTTCCTCCGCCGGATACAAAGCAAACGCCGCGCCCGCCCGCTTGCTCCACGAAATCAGCGGTTTATGCTCCAATAAGTACGGTGGCCGTGTTCGGTCCGACACAGCCGCGTGACCAACTGACACGCCGGTCGTGACCGACAACTGCTTTTCCATGTTCATTGACGAAGCTCAAATTCGCGTAAAGGCCGGCGACGGCGGCAATGGCTGCGTGGCCTTTCGCCGCGAGAAGTTCGTGCCACGCGGCGGGCCCTCGGGTGGCGATGGCGGACGCGGCGGCGACGTCGTCATGGAATCGAGCGAACGCCACAACACGCTCGTCCACTTTCGCTTCAACCCCGAGCACAAGGCCGAGCGCGGACGCCACGGCGAAGGCTCGAATCGCAGCGGGCGCGAAGGCGCGGATGTTGTGCTGAAGGTTCCGGTGGGAACGATTCTCTACGACGCCGATTCAGGCGAGCGTGTGCACGACTTCGCGCGGCCGGATGAACGAGTGGTGATCGCGCGCGGCGGTCGCGGCGGGCGCGGCAATGCGCGCTTCGCGACTTCCACGCACCAGGCGCCGCGCGAGTGCGAACCTGGCCGTCCCGGCGAAGAACGCTCATATAGGCTCGAACTCAAATTGCTGGCGGATGTCGGCCTGGTCGGCTATCCCAACGTAGGCAAGTCAACGCTCATCTCGCGCATCTCGGCCGCGCGCCCCAAGATCGCCGACTATCCTTTCACCACGCTCGAGCCCAACCTGGGAGTGGTGGCCGTGGGCGAAGAGCCGGAGCAGATCAGCTTCGTGGTTGCCGATATTCCCGGGCTCATCGAAGGCGCGCACGAGGGCACGGGGCTCGGCACGCAGTTTCTGCGGCACATCGAGCGCACGCGGCTGCTGGTGCACCTGGTGGATGTTTCGGACGCGAGCGGCCGTCCTGATCCGGTGAAGGACTTCGACGTGATCATGAACGAGCTGGCCAGTTTCGGCGCCGGGCTTGAGAAAAAGCCGATGCTGGTGGCGGCGTCCAAGATCGACGTAGCGAACAAAGAGAAGCTTGCGAAGCTACGCCAATTCTGCCGCCGCAAGAAGCTTGTGCTTTATCCCATCTCCGGCGTGACCGGCGAGGGCATCGACAAGCTGAAGTACGCCCTGGCCAGTCGCGTGGCCGAGATCCGAAAGGAAGCGCTGACCATGGAAAGCGGTGACGAAACCGCTGAGGCCATCAGGAACGCCGGTCGTTCCTGACAGGGCCGGCACCGCTCGTGAGCTGCGGCAGGCGTCGCGGGGAGGGGTCGGGCTCCTGAACCAATTCGACCGCAGCGGCGGACGCCATGGCTTCACGCTCGCGACGAACGTAGCCGGCCAACCAGGCTTCCTTCATCCGCTCGCGAAATCCTGTCTGTTCACAGGCCTCGAACTCTACCTTATTCAACGCGTCTGTGGGCGCGCGGCTCGAGCTTTGCAATCTCTGAATCCGCTCCACGGCGCGGTCGACTACACGCGCGAACTCGGTGCAGTCATCCGGCGCGCGCCCTTCCTGAAGACGCTTCTTCGCCCTGTCCGCGGGGAACCAGGTGGGATTCCGGTTCGCTTCCTCCGGCGGCTCCAGCCGCAGAACTTCGCAAAGATGAGCGTAAACCGCAATCTTGGCGGCTGCGGACTGACCATTACCGCCGCGTTTGCGGCGAATGTAGCGCGCGAAAGAGGCTGCCTCTATCCGGCCGTGAACGCCTGCCTCTTCGAACGCCTCCATGGCTGCGACCTGAGCATGGGTCAAACCCGGTTCAAGGCTCCCCTTGGGAAAGGTCCACCGCCCGCCACGCGTCCGGACAAGAAGTAAGTCGATGCCACCGCCGCGAATTCGGTAGCAAACCGCAGCTGCCTGTTCGCATCCTCGTGGCTTGAGGCGAGGCAGCGCGCGAAAAAATCGGGCAGCGCGCGACCCACCGACGGTCCAGCGATTCCCTGCACTCATGTTGCTAGAGTGCGCGATGTGCCTCGCCGAGGCTAGAGCCCAGCTTGGTTCGCGCTCAGCACCTGCGCGAAGCCGCTGGCGGGAATCTCTCTCCATACTTGCATCCGGCTCACGCTGCCGACAGTATCTTTGTGGCCCGTCAGGGGAGGCCCCGTGGAGAATCTGTACTGTCTTCGCTGCAATCGTGAGCTCGAAGCCGGGCAAAAATCCGTCGCCGTATACATGTTCGCCCAGACCGTTGGCATCCGTCCGCGCCAGAAATCGACGGCGCAGCGGATCTGCTTCTGCCCGCAATGCTCGGTCTCCCTGGCGATGGGACCTCCGCCCGAAGGCGCGCTCAACATCGCGGCCTGGAAGATGATCCGCGACCTGGTCGGCTCCGACCCCGCCCTCAACCAGGCCGCCTGGGAGACTCTGCGAGGAATCGTGGGTCTGCTGCCCGGCAGTGAAGACCATAACGCCCAGGCTGGGGCATACCTCGAGTTCTGAGCGGCCGGCTCCCAACTCTGTGGATGCTTCGCGGGCATTTCCCCTACAATCTTCAGGAAGCAAGCGGAGCCTGGTGGCAACACTTCCCGCAAACACGCAAGAGAAGCGCGGTATCCGCTACTGGATGGAGCGAGCGGTGGAGGAGTGCGGGCGCGTCCAGTCCGGGTTTGCCGCCGATCCCGTGCACGACCTGCGGGTTGCGCTGCGGCGTTGCCGCTCGATGGCCGAAGGATTTCGTGCCGTCGATCCTGACGCCACCTGGCGCAGGATGCGCAAAGCTGGCAAAGCGCTGTTTTCCGCTCTGGGTGAATTGCGAGACGTGCAGGTGCTCAAGGAGTGGGTGGAGCGGCTGGGCGCGCCTGACGATCCCGTCAGGGACCGCCTGAGCGCTTATTGCGAGGCACGCGAGCGTGAAATGAAAGCGCAGGCCGCCGCCGCGGTGTCCGGCTTTGATGCGCGGAACTGGCTGCGATGGGCAGAAACGCTGGACTCACGCCAACGGCGGCTCCCTGCCGGATCGGACATCTTCCAGGTGATCGCGCTGGAAAAACTCGATGACGTGGTACGCCTGCATCGTGCCGCGCTGCGCAACCGGAGCAAGATCGCGTTGCATGCGCTCCGTATTGGCATCAAGCGCTTTCGTTACGTCATTGAGAACTTTCTGCCCGCGCACGACGAACTCTGGGCCAAGGACCTGAAGCTTCTGCAGGATGCGCTAGGGGAGATCCACGACCTCGATGTGCTCTGGGCCATGGCTCTCGGGATCCGCAGCTTCACCACAGCGGAAGAACAGGAGCGCTGGCGCAGCGCGATCGGCCGCGAGCGCACCGAGCGCGTCGCCCTCTACAAACAAAAACTCGTGGGCCGCACCTCGCTGCTTCTGCAGTGGCGCCAGGGACTGCTCTCCGGCCAGAGCCTGCGCCGGGCAATCGTCAGGAAGTTCCAGACCTGGGCCCGATTCATGGATCCCGATCCGGCCCACGCCACGAGAGTCCTGCGCAGAAGCCTGGAAATTTACGATGGACTGGTCGCGTGCGGAGTGATGCGCAAAGCAGCCATTCACGACGTAGACTCCCGTGAACTGCTGCGCATTGCCGCCATCACCCACGAGGTGGGACGAGCCGCGGGCAAGAAGAAGCATCACAAACGCAGCGGACGCATGCTGGAGAAACTGGATACGCCTCCGGGATGGACCGCCGATGATCTGCGAACCGTGGGCATGGTGGCGCGCTATCATCGCGGCGCGCTTCCATTTGCACACCCTGCTTATGCGCGGCTGACTCGCGGAAGACGGCACATCGTGGCCCTGCTCAGCGGCATTCTCCGGCTGGCGGAAGCGGTGGATAATGCCGGCCGGAGCAACGTTCGCAGGATCAGGCTGGAGCGCCACAACGGATTCGTCGTCCTGCGCGCTGAGGGATACCCATCCACAGGCAGACAGCCCGAGCGCATTGCTGCGGGCCGTTATTTGCTCGAAACCGCCTGCGGCCTTCCCATTATGGTGAGGAATACCGAGTGAGAAGGGCGTCAGGGTGACGGCGTCTTAACGGCAGGTGTGGCCGGAGGCTTGCTGCCCGCTCGTGCGCGCGATTTTGCGTGCCTGGCGCGCGGTTGAGATTTTTCCAGCCGCGCCAGCCTGGTTTCCATCTCCTTCCGCAGTTCCTCAAGCTCGCGCTGGCGCTCGGCCAATTGCGCGCGCAAAGAGTCGTTCTCGGTTTTCAGCTCCCGGATAGCTGCCAGCGTCAAGTATGGCAATTCGCTGTAGTTCACCATCTTGAAGCCGTTCGTATCCACCATCACCATTTCCGGAAACACCTTTTCTACTTCCTGGGCAATCAGTCCGGAGCTGCGTCCAGCCCCAAAGTGGTAGTCCGGATACTGCTCCCGGTTCCACTCGAAGTGCACCGGTTGCAGCTTGACCAGCCGGTCGAGGAGGGGCGCGAAGGGCATGATGTTGCTCTTCATTCTTGCATCCGACGAACACGTCCCCGCCAGCGCAGTGCCGGCAAAGTTCTGCAGGCAGCCGTTGGTGTCGGTTGTGCCCACGCGAATATCGCCGCCCACTTGCAGAGTCGTCACCGGCGTGCTCGCGATCGGACCGATACCCACATTCCCGTTGCTGAGAAGAGTCATGACATTCTTCGACGGGAAATTATTGTTGCTGGTGCTCACAAAAAACGCCATGTCGCCCACATTGGCGGTTTCGGTGCCCCAGGCCCAATTCCTCCGGCCCGCCAGGTCGGTCAGATTGCGCTGCAGGAATAGATTTCCTCCGCGGGCCTGAATCTCTCCGTTCACATCGAGAGTCCGAATTGGGGCCGTAGTGCCCACGCCGACCAATCCGCCGCTCTGGAACAGCATGGAGTTCCCCAGGTTACTTCCGCTGACGAACATGCTCAGGAATCCGCCCGTGCCGGCGCCGGATTCCAGGATGCTGAACGTCAGCGCGCCGGAAACGCCGCCGGGGGCAGGATTTCCCACGCTGACGCTGGCCGTGCCGGCGGCATTTGTGTTGGCGGCGGGGATGGTGGCTTGCAGCTCAGTTCCGCCGCTGAAGTAGGTGGTTGCCAGGGCTGCCCCGTTCCAAAGCACTTGCGAGCCAGGCATGAAGTTTGCGCCGGTCAGCGTCAGCACGAGCGCGCCGCTCCCGGCGTTGGCGCTGGAGGGCGTCATCGACGTCAGCAGCGGAACCGGATTGGTCGCCAGAATCGTCTGCGTCAGCGTTGTTGAACTGCTCCCCGGGTTGTTCGGGTCTCCCACGTATACGGCCGTAATTTCGTGTTGGCCCGGGGGCAGGCTGGAAGTCGTATAACTGGCCACTCCGGCGCCGTTCAGAGCCCCAACTCCTATGGTGTCTGAAGCGTCCAGAAAATTCACACTCCCGGTGGGCGGGTTGGCCCCGGTGGTGGTCACATGGGCTGTGAAGGTGACGGCCGTTCCGAGAAGACTGGGATTGGCGGTGGAAGTGATACTGGTGGCGGTCGTCGCGGTATTCACACCGAGTGTGCTCCAGGAATTCACAAAGTGCCCGACATCCAGAGAGCCAAGCCCGGTCACCTCGTCGTAGCCGGTTCCGACCGGGTATCCCGCAAGCCCTTCGGTGAGCGTGAGAGGCGCAGGAGTACTGTTGTTGCAAATGCTGGGAGTATTGATGTCGCATGGCGACACGCCGCTCGAAGCTAAGGTCACATCATGAAAGATGCTGTTGGGGCTCGCCGCCAGCTTGTAGAGAGTCGGGTTCAAGTTGCCTTGCGGACTCCCCAGCTTCTGATTGAGCAGCGCGGCGATGCCGGCCATATCCTGGGCGGAAGTGGAGGTACCGAAGAAGACCAGGAAAAAGTTTACGCAATCGCCGCCTGCCGCGGTGAAGCAGCCAACGTAGCCGTCATGGTCCGCCGCGCTGAAAGACACATCCGGAGTGTAGCGGCCGGCTCGAGCGATTGGGACTCCCGGGCCGGTTTGCCAATACGGGGTCGCAACATAAGAGCTGACTCCCCCGCCTGAGGCTGCGGCTTCGTACGGATTGGCAGGGTCGCTGGTGAAGGGCTCATTCCACCCGCCCTCGGGAATATAGCTGAGCGCGGATCCTCCCGTGAGGCCGTTGTTCGGACTCCAGTACAGGTTGGGGTTCGCCGTGTCGTTAAATTCGGTGCCTCCCACGCAGGTGGCGTAGCTAGAGGAACAGATATAGTTTGGGTTCAGTGCCTGGTCGGAGGGCGGTGTCTGGAACGAGATATCGCAGCCGGCCGCCCCGGAGTCGCCCGAGGCCACAAAGACCGAGATGCCTTCCGCAGCCGCCTGACTGAAGAGATTGTCCCAATATGCCACGCCTGCCGCGCCCTCGTTGCCTTCGCAGTCGCCAAAGCTCAGGCTCATAACGTGGGCGAGCAGCGGGGTGGTCTCAACGGCGTAGGACGCTGCAATGGTAATGCCGTCCGCGGTGAAACTGGAGGCGCTGACTACCAGATCGATAGTGGCGCCGGTCGCGATGCTGCCGGCGCGTGTAACGTCGATGGTCGCTTCTCCCTGATCTCCCGATGGATTATTGTCACCCGGAGGAAAAGTCTGCGGAGGGCCAGGATCGATTCCGTCGGGTGGAATAATCACTGTCGGATCCTGAATGGGCAGCCCGAAAAGAAACTGGAAGTTTTCAACGTCAGCATTGAAGACGCGGGAGCGTCCGATGATGGCGATAGTCTGGCCGGCTCCAGTGAGGTTCGCCGGAACGTCATAGATGGTCGCAAAGTCCGCGGGCACAACGAAGTTTTCACCGGGCCCAAGCGTCAAGTTCGGCCTGGCGCTCTGGTGCGCGAGAGGGCGTACCGCTTTCCCGTGCAGGGGACGAGCTTCGACGGTATAAAGACCGTGAATCGCCTGTACCACCGGGGCCAGCGCTGCGGGGATTTGTGGCGCATTTGCAAGGGAAATGCGTTTCTTGCCATTGACGGAAAAATAACGCATTTCCCCACCGAAGGCCTTTCCCACCGCGCCCGCGGCGCCGCTGAATCTGATTCGGACACGGCTGTCCGCGACTGAGTCCACCCGCAGGTTCTGCGACTGCAGCCAGGCGGTGATCGCAGCCAAGTCATGGGGAGAAACGCCGAACCGCTCGCCGACTTCTCTGGGTGTGAGCCAGTGGTGATAGTCCTTGGAAGCCGGGTCTTGCTGGTTGCGCAGGAACTGCTCGAATGCCTGCTGAATTCGGAGCGGACGAGCCAGCAGCAGAGTGAGATGTTCAAGCCGCAAGTCGGCAGGGACGGTTCCGGAATCCGCCTGGGGCCTTGCCCAGGACGGATGATGTCCAGCGAGCGCGACCACCACGTCAGGATTCACCGCTGTGAGCACGCTATCCGCGGACTGCGCCGATGCCCGCGAATCACAGGAGATCATCAAGACTCCACCCGCCGCGATTACTCTCAACCATCGAGCTGCTCGTGTCATCGAGTTCCTCCAGTGCATCAGGGCCCCGCTAGCCGGCCGGACCAGGCACATGGCGCGCCCGGATCGCAGGCAGAATGCCGTCCTGCCACAACCGAGAATCCTGCCTCAGGGGGCGGTGGCATGGATTCTGTTGCCGGGGAGGTACCTTTGCAAACAGAAAGCGCCCCACGATGCCGCTCAACTTTGCGATTCGGATGAAGCTCATTCTAGGTTGCTGTTTATAACCCGGGCAATGGGCCAGAATAACCATTTACCATGAGAAGAAGGCCCCAAGGTGGAATTGCTTCGCGGCAGCAAACTATACTCTTGAAAACATTCTTTTGAGCATCCGTCGCGGCTGCCGGCGCTGGGGCTCTGATCGCCACCTAGAGCTTCCGCCCGGCCAGAGGAGAACCAGTTGGTACTTAAGCACGACATGAAGGGCATTATCCTTGCCGGCGGGCTAGGAACCCGTCTTCACCCTCTGACCAAGGCAACCAACAAGCATCTGCTACCCGTAGGACGCGAACCCATGTTGTACCACCCCATTCGCCAGCTGGTTTCCGCCGGCATGGACGACATCATGGTGGTCACCAGCACTCAGCACATGGGTGACGTGGTGAACTGCCTGGGAAGCGGAGAAGAGTTCAACTGCAGCCTAAGCTACAAGGTGCAGGAGAGGCCGGGCGGGATCGCGCACGCGCTCGCTTTGACCGAGACGTTTGCCCGCGGGCACAGGATCTGCGTCATGCTCGCCGACAACGTGCTGGAGTATTCAATTGTTGTTTATGCCGAAAATTTTCGTCAGCAGGAACGGGGAGCGCGAGTGGTGGTAAAGGAAGTTGGGGCGCCGGAGCACTATGGCGTGGCTGCCATGGATGAACGCCAGATCCTTAATATCGAGGAGAAGCCGGCGCAGCCAAAGTCCTCCTTCGCGGTGATCGGGCTGTACTTCTACGATAGCCAGGTTTTCGACATCATTCGTTCCATCCAGCCCTCGGCACGGAGGGAACTGGAAATCACCTCCGTGAACAACGCCTACATTCATCAGGGGCAGCTCATGTATGACATTTGCCACGGGCGCTGGATGGACGCCGGCATCTTTGAATCCTGGTTCGAGGCCAACCAGATCATGCTCGAGAACAACAACCAGATCAAGGCGTGGGCCGCTCCCGTTCATCAATAAGCAAGAGCCGGAGTTAAATTGAAAATCCTGATCACGGGCGGCGCCGGATTCATCGGTTCGAACTTCACGCAGTACTGGCTGCGGGAGCACCCAGCAGACGCCGCCGTTGTGGTCGACAAGCTTACCTACGCCGGCAATCTCCGCAACCTGGAGCCGGTGCGGGCCGACCCACGCTTTCAATTTGTGCGAATGGACATCTGCGACCCGGAGTTGCTGGACGTCGTGCGCGATTGCGATGCCATCGTCAACTTCGCCGCCGAAAGCCACGTTGATCGCAGCATCGTCGAAAGCGCCGCCGATTTCGTCCGCAGCAATGTGGAAGGCACGTTCCACCTGCTGGAATGCTGCCGGGTTGCGCGCATTTCTCGGTTTCTACAGATCAGCACGGACGAAGTCTACGGCAGCCTGGGCCCGCAAGGCAGGTTCACGGAATCCAATCCCCTTGCGCCTAATAGTCCTTACGCCGCGACCAAAGCGTCGGCCGATCTCCTCGTGCTTGCCGACGTGCACACCCACCGCACCCCGGCCGTGATCACGCGCTGCTCCAACAATTATGGTCCCTGCCAGTTCCCGGAGAAATTCATCCCTTTGATGGTTGCCCAGGCCCTGGCCGGCGAACCTCTCCCGGTTTATGGAGATGGGAAGAACATCCGAGACTGGATCCATGTCGAGGATCATTGCCGCGCCATTGACCTCGTCTTGCGCCAGGGGCGCGAGGGGGAGATTTACAACATTGGTGGCGACTGCGAGATGGAGAACATCGAGGTCGCCTGGCGCATCCTTGATACCATGGGCCGTTCCCGCGAACTGGTTCGCTTCGTTACCGACCGGCCCGGGCACGACCGGCGTTATGCGATCAACTGCCAGAAGCTGAAGTCCGAGCTCTGTTGGGCACAGCGCTGGAATTTCGACGCAGGTCTGGCTTCCACCATTCGCTGGTACAAGAGCAATACCACCTGGCTGGATGAGGTCCGCAGCGGAGCCTATCGCGAATACTTCGCCCGTCACTACGACGACCGCGAGGTCACACTGGCGCGATTAAGGCCGTCTTCGGCGGACAAGTAACCCCTCCTCGGGAACCGTGCCTACTGCAGGCGATCCACGCTCACGTACAAGTCGTAGGTGAAGGTGGTACCGGCCTGATAGGTCGTGGAAAACGCGATGGGCTGCCCGGGGACAGCGCGGATCACCGCGCTGGCCTGTCCGAAACCACCTATACCATTAGTGGTTTGAACGAAGCTCAAGCTCTGCGACTGGGCATCATCCTTGTAGGTGACAATGCCCCCGATGCACCCAAACCCGGCTGCGCAGGAGGTTCCGGCGGTGGGCACGATATACGCGCTGATGCGAAACAGCCCGCCGACCAGCGGCGTGAACAGCGTCGTGGATGGAATTGCAGCACTCTGGCCGGTAAGGCTCAGAGTGCCCAGCGATCCCACCGCACGTCTTTGGTAGCCAAACTCATAAATCTGGGCGAGACCCGGAGCTGCGATGGATTGGAGCACCAGACCCACCACCTGTATGCCGCCGGCTGGATCTTTTGCGCCGGCATCGTGGCAGTTGCCTGCAACCGGTGAGGCTGACACAAAGGTCGAGCTGATCACCACGTAATCGCCCACAACCGTGGCATTGTCGAACAGGCAGTTGGTAACGCCGGCCAGAACTACCTCAGCTTTGCCCGAGGTGCCGGCCCCGCTCGCAATTATTCCGATGGCCAGAGGATTGGTGGTGGGCACGGTCGCTACGGTCTCGGTATTGGTCAGTCGGACCAGAGTATTCAGCGTAGTTCCGCTGACGTCGTTGGTGATTCTGGCCAGGAACGTTTCAATCTCCACCCCGAACGTGTTGGCCCTCAGCACGGTGTTCCCGCCGTCTGTCAGATCCAGGATGTCCCCGCCACCGGTGTTGGCGATGATTGCTCCGGCCCCATTGGGGTCTGCGGATGCTGCGCTGAGAGCTGTTCCGACGTTAGTGCTGAACGTGTTGGGCACGGAGAACGCGTTGGCGGCGTTCACAAAAGCAACGTTGCCGGGAAGGTTAGCCGGTGAAACCGTCCCGTTCAGATTGGCCGCATTCAGATTCGTCAAGCCGGAGCCGTTCACGCCGTTCAGAGCGGAAGAAGGTACGCTCCCGCTCAGATTGGCTGCCGGCAAGTTGGTGAGTCCGGAGCCGATGCCCGTGATGGTGCCCGGGCTGTCCACCAGCAGACCGCCTCCTGAGCCCGCTACCTCCAGGTTGGCGTGAGGTGTTCCCACACCGACGCCCATCCAGCCATTGCTCAGGGCGGTGAACACCGGCAGCGAAGGAAACGTGGAGTTCGACGCGCTCACAAAGATAGACAAATCGCCAACGTTGAACGTCTCGGTTCCGATCGCCCAGTTCCGGCGGCCGGTCAGATCGGCGAGGTTTCGCTGTAGAAAAATGTTTCCCCCTCCCACCCTGACTTCGCCATTCACGTCCAGAACGCGCGTAGGACTACCGCTCGGCGTGAAAAGTCCCGTGGGTGGATTGGTATTTGTGATGCCGACGCAGGTCTGACTTGCGTCAAACGGGCACGGCGCCTGCGACAGGACGGAGTTCTGCACCGTGGTGGGATCGGTGAACAGGGGCAGGAAATTTGCGGTGCCCCCGGGAGCGTTCGTGTCGACCGGGCAGGAACCCGCACCGCAAACGGAATTCGGCACAGCTCCACCTGCAGAGCTTGCGGAGGTTGCGGTGGTATTGCCGGTTGTCCCGCTTTGCGATCCTGGGCTGCCGGATCCCGCGTTCGCCGCCGGTGCGGCCAGAACGAATGCGGACGCAGGCAGGCCACCCACCGTTTCCGCATCGGCCGCTTTCAGCGCATAGGGCACACTGACCAGCAGCACTCGCTGTTCCGGCTGGCCTTCGGGTTGCACCCCCAGCCAACGGGCTTCGTTGGCGCTAAAGGCATCGATTGGGATGCCCGCCGCCGCGGTGCTTCCCAGCAGCACGACGTATTGCCCTTGGGCGTCAACCGCAACGTTTTGCGTCTCCAGCCAAAGTGCGGCGCCGCCTTCCTGCTCCTTGTACAGAGAGAAGGTGACTCCGACAACGCCGGGGCGCGGCTGGCCCTGCGCATTCTTCACGGTGCCGCTGAAGCGAATGAGATGAGGCACAGTCGCGCTCGCCGCAGCTGGAGCCTCCCTGGACTGCGGAGTTGAAGCTTGCTGGGCAAAGGAGCCTCCCAACAGCAAGCACATTGCGGAAAAACTGACCCAAAGCGTTCGCTGGTGCAAACTCGTCATGACATCCTCCCGTCATCTTTTGCTTGAGATAGCAGAGTGGGCCCAGGAACTTGTTCACCGATTGTCAGCGCCGCGCTTCTACGGTTCATCAACGGCGCGAACCGGACACTCGCGATGGCATCAGTACATCGCTTTCCACGAGTACACGTCGGATGCATCCTTTGCGCAGATTTCGACCGTGTCTTTTACGCCGGTACCGCCGGCCAGATAGTTCAACAGGCCGCGATGAGCGACATCGCAGGTCGGGCGCGCGTGACTGGTTAGCTGCAGCGTCGCCGTGTTGACGGCAGTGAAGGTTCCCGCCCAAGCCTTGTTACCCGACCCGAGAGCCGATCCGTGTGTGGTAGGAAACATGCCGCTGCCATTGATGCTGATTCCCTGCCCTGTACTGTCGAGAATATCGATACTGTCTTGGACGAAGACGCCGCTCAGTTGGAAAATGCCGTGGATTTTGCCCTCTCGCTGCAGAAGCAATTGCGGGGTGCCGCTACCGGAAGAGTTAATTGCCAGCCCAGCGCTGGGCTGCTGTCCGGTACCGATGCTCCATAGGTTGCCCGTGCTTCCGATGGCGCCGGAGCGCCCGAGCACAATGTTGTACCTTCCGGCATCGGAGACTTCAGCCGGCATGGCATAGATCTTGTTGCTCATGCTATCGGCGGTCAGTTCGACTGCCAGGGAACTCGCGCATCCGGGCATACAACTCTGCTCCGCATATTCATCGCTTTCGATGGTGCCGTGCTGAGCGTGATCCAGCAGATAGTTTCGCGGGTTGGAGCCGCGCGGAGTGATGAAGCGGTTGCCGCGCCCGATGAAAAACTGCGGGCTGCCGGCGCTGTCTCCGTCCACATACATTCCGTAACGGAAGTTTTCGATCGTGGAGTCAACCAGCCGCACCCAGCGGGGAGCGATGCCGGCTACGCGACTGACTTTGAGCGCGGTCTCATAACCAGCGATGGAAATTCCGTTGAAGTTGATGTGATTGGCGCCGATGTTCTGAGAGCGCACCAGAATTCCGACAGAGCCGGGAGCAAACCCGCCGCTGGTGCTGCGGCGTAGAATCTTGGTGCGCCCGCCGGAAAAATCCACCTCATTAGCTTCCTCGATGATTACGCTGGGGTCTGCATTTTGCGGGTCGATGGTCTTGCTTAGGGCGAGAAAATCCTCGAAGGTCAGCCCCTCGGATACAAACGCTGCCGGATTAGACGAGGTGCCGATAAAGAGATACTGCCCGTTGTCCTGGTTGAGGACGGTGAGGTTCCGGAAGGGCGCTGTATTCGAGACGCTGCGAAGTTCCAGCGCGATTTTGCGTGAGGCTGCGACATTCGTCATGTCAATGGCGATGTCTTCGAGTCCAACGCCGGAAATGAACGGGTCTTTGCTTACGTTGGCGGGATCAATTTTGATGACGGAAGCATCGGGAAACCCCGTCACCGGTTGCAGGGTGCAGGGACGCGCCCCGCTGCCGTAGTCGGTGGGGGCCATGCAGCGCAGCCGCACACCATTCTTTATTTGGAGCTGACGAGCCAGCGGATGCGGAGCCGCACTGGCTGGCAGCCACACGTCACCGCCGCCGGCGCCGTAAGCGTCGTCGATCGCAGCTTGAAGGGACGGGAACTGATCAGCGAGGCGGAAAAAGGATGACGGGCGGGGAGAGTCGGCGAGAAACAAACCGCAAAAAATCAAAACACATAGCAAAGCTAAACGCCGCGGCATATCTTCTTACTTGCTTTCAGGCCACGAGGCTGGTCTCCGTGACTCTGCCTCCAGCGAGCGTGTATCGCCGGCGGCAGCGCCCACATAGGGCTGGGTTTTGCTCCAGCCGGCGCGCATCTCCCAACGGCTGGCCGCAAACACACACGTATCCCCGTTGCCGCGCCGGATTTCCCACCACCAGCACGTGATCGGCTACGCTTCTGGTCACGACCGAGCCCATTCCTACCATGGTGAAGCGCCCGATCTCTATCCCGCAACCGATGGTGGCATTGGCACCGATCGTCGCACCCTTGCGGACCACGGTTGGCAGCGTTTCCTCGGTGACCGCAGACGTGGCAAGCCCCGAGAGGTCGGGCGGGAAGGCTCGCGGCAGCCTGTCGTTGGTGAATACCGTGTGCGCCGAGATCATTACGAAGTCTTCGATGGTTACTAAGGCACAGACATAAACGCAGGCGTTGAGCTTTACATGATCACCGATCTGGACCTGGCCGGCGATGTACGTCTTTTCTCCGACGATGCAGTTGCGTCCAATGCGGGCTCCCTGCCGAATATGCACATGGTCCCAGATCTGCGTGCCTGCGCCGATCTCGACATCGGGCTCGATCAGAGCGGTGGGGTGGATCATCGTGTCAGGCACTCTTCCACCTCCAGCCACTTATTAGAGCGCGAGGACCAATACGCCACTTCGATCACGCGTACCGATTCCAGACTGTCTTCGCCATTGATCACCGCTGGCGCACGCCCGCGGACACAATCGATGAAATTGCGATGCTGCTCGGTAAACGCCTTCAGCTTGTCGTATCCCCGGCCGAACTGCACCCAATGTCCGTCTTCGTAGCGCCTGTAACGGGAGGATTTCCATCCCACCATCAGCATCCCCTCGCTGCCGTGGAGGGTGATGTAGGCGTCATGGTCTTTTTCGAGCGACCAACTGAGGTCGATGCGGCCCCACACACCGTCGACCGTCTCCACGAAGATCATCGAAGTATCTTCTACGGGCAGTCCTTGAATTTTGCGGCAATGCTGGGCCTGCACCCGGCTGATGGGACCAAGGAGATATCGAATAATGTCTACAGCATGGCTGCCATTATCGATCAGCACGCCGCCGCCGGAGCGGTGAGCGTCGCTCTGCCAGCGATCGCGCATATCGGCCCGGCCGCAAAAGGCGATCTCGCACAGGACAATCTTGCCTACCACGCCGGACTCAATCAGTTCCTTGGCTTTCCTGACGTCCTCTACGAACCGGAACTTGGAAGCCATGGTCAGGAAGCGGCCGGCGCGCTCGGCAGCCTCCACCATGCGAGTTGCCGATGAGGTATCGATCGAGAATGGCTTCTCGCACAGCACATGGGCTCCATTGCGCAGGCACGCTACGGAAACATCGGGATGATCCGCCGGTGGCGTACAGACGCAGACAATCTCTGGAGACTCGCGTTCGAGCATTTCCTCGTGATCGAGATAGCCTGAACACCTGGCTGCCGCGCTCAGCCGCTGTGCGGCTGCATTGTCGATGTCGGCAACCGCCACAACCTGCGCTTCTTCGATCCTCTGCAACGCCTGCAGATGGGTCCCGGCGATCTTGCCGCAGCCCACGATAGCAATTCGGATTTTATCCATGGTGGTTGATCTCTCTTCCCCCGACGCGGGAAATGGCATCGCTGACGGCGGTCGCGATGTAATCCACCTGCTCTTCCGTGTAACGCTCGTTCCAAGGCAGGACCAGGATGCTGGCCAGTCCTTGCAGCGCACCCGGGAAATGTGCGGGGACGTAATCGACAGGCGGATCCCCAGCGCGGCATTCGCCCTCGTAAGGCCAGTGGCTCTTGCCAAAAGTGCAGCGATCGCGCAGGACCTGGCACTCGAACGCCAGCTTCTGGATATAGCGCGGCGAAGAGGTAATCTCGTACTCTTCGCGCAAAATCCGCGCCAGCTCGCCTACGTTCAGACTGTCAAAACTGAGACAGTATTTCCAATAGACGTGGGTGGCGCCCGGGGTGGCTCGCGGCAGATGCACGCCGGGTATGCCCTCCAGCGCTGCCGTCAAACGCTGCGCCATCCTTTGCCGCTGACGAACACTGAAGTCCAGCTTTTCCAGTTGCGCCAGTGCCACGGCGCCCTGAAGCTCCGTCATGCGGTAGTTCAAAGCCAGGAAGTAGTGATCGGGATTGGGGTCGCCGTAGCCCCACGCCTTGTCATGAAACAGCCGCATCCTGCGGCCGAAATCAGGATCGTTCGTGGCCGCCAGCCCGCCTTCGCCGCTGGTAATGTGTTTTCCCTGCTGCAGGCTGAAGCAGCCAATGTGTCCGATCGTGCCCACCATCCTGCCCCCGTCGGTTGCGTCGAAGGCCTGGGCGCAGTCTTCGATGACGATCAGTCCGTGCTCACGCGCCAGGCTCATGATCGGATCCATGTCGCAGGGATTCCCGAAGAGATGAGTGACAATGATCGCCCTGGTTCTGCGCGTGATTCTCGGTGCGATGGTTTCCGCCGTGATCAGCAGATTGCGCGGATCGACATCGGCAAAGACGGGAATCGCCGCCTGGTAAAGGATAGGAGTGATCGCTCCCATGTCGGTGATGGGTGAGCTGATGATTTCATCCCCGGGCTCGGGATTTACCGCAGCGACCGCCGCGTGGATGGAGGCCGTTCCTGAGGTCACGGCGGTTGCATGGGCTACTCCAAGCCTTTTTGCAAAGGCGTCTTCCAATCGGTTGACGAAGGTGCCCTTGGTGCAGTTCAGGGTCCCTGACTCCAAGACCTTGCGAAGCAGGGTCAGTTCTTCGTCGCCGAAACTGCGCCCTGTCGCATTGGTTTCACTCGGCAGACGAACCCGCCACTTGACCTCAACAGTTGCCATCGAAGTATCTCCTCGGAAAAGAACGGATATAAGAAGGACGATTGAACTCAGGCTGGCCGGTTCACGAGGCGCCGCAGCGTCATAGAAACCAAACCTTTGTCCTGGGAGTCGAGAACATATCGCCAGGCCAGCGCGGCATAGGCGGCGAATACGAGCACGCCGGCAGCCACATGCGCCGGAACACTGAGTTCAGCAGAAATGCGGCCGGAGAAATAGAGAGCCGTTCCCGTGATCCCGAGGCCGAACACAGCGCGTCTTACACCGTTAACGGCCAGCACCCGCGGCGACAACGAGAACTTCTTCCAGGCGGCGCCGAACAGCAAGAGCGCGTCCAGGCTCATGATTGCTGCCCAGGCGAAGGCGGCGCCCACAATGCCTGAGCGTGAAATCATCCACCAGGCGAGCCCTAAGTAGAGAGGCAACTCCAGCAGGTGAAATTTTGCCGGGATGTCCGCGCGTCCGAGGCTCTGAAGAAATGTGAAAGGAACATTGGCCACAGAGACGACTAACACTCCCACGGCCAATATCCGCAGAACGGGAGAGCTCGCCATGGCGAAGTCCGCGCCCAGCCAGAGGCGCAGAATATCTTTTGCGAGGAAGGCCAGCAGCAGCGCCAGCGGTCCGACCAACAGGACCACCGCTTTCACACTCCGGCCATAGATTTGCTTCATCTCGGGGCGAGCACCGTGCGAGTTCAGCACGGTCACCGCCGGAAACAGCGTGAATACCAGGCTCCAGGGCAAGATCCAAAGCCGGGCAACCAGTTCGTAAGGCCCGCTGTAATACGCAACCGCCGACACGGAAACGATGGATCCGATCAGGAAGCGATCGAGATAAGCCAGCACCGGACCAATGACATTCGAAACCGTCACCCAACTGCCGAACTGGAGCAGAGGAGCAACCAGGCTCACCTCAACCCGCAATGAATTTCTCAAGACCGGGAATGCGTGATGACAGAGTCTCCAGTAGGCGAGTGCAGCCGCCAGTCGGCCCATCCCGATGAAAAGCACGATCCGCGACAAACCCACACCAAAGTGCGCCGCGACAGCAGGGATCAGGAAAACCAGGCAATTGGCGGGCGCCTTCACCCAGTTGACCAGGGCAAATCGCTGCCCTGCTTCCAGAATCCCTCGCAAGGCTGCGCTGATGACGATGACAGGCACCGCCGCCGACAGAATGAGGAGTGAGGTTCTGGCCTCGGGCACCAGCGCCGGAGAAATCTTCAAGATTCGGGTTGCCATGAGCGGCGTCAGGGCGGCCATCGCCAACCCTCCCACCAGTCCAACCGCAGCATGCAAAAGCAGGCACGTGCCTGCTAAAGCGGGCAACTGCTGAAGCTGGCCGCGGCCGACGACCTCGGCAACTGCCCTGGTTGTCGCTTTACCCAGCCCGAGGTCGAACATCCCAAAATATCCGAGAATCCCCCAGCAGAGAGCCAGAAGCCCAAAGCGTTCGATCCCCAACCCGCGCACAATGATGGGAACCGCAAAGACGCCCACCAGCAGCGGCAGCCCCTGACCGGCCAGATTCAGGACGGTGTTGTGAGCAATGGCGGCGCCTTTAACCGCAGCCGGTGGGTGGGCGCGCAAGTTCGTCCCCGGCTCAGCGCAGGCTGCCCGGCCGGATTGAATCATTGGGCCTCCGCCGAAGGCCGGAATGGCGCCACCGTCTCGCCCAAAATGGCGGCTGCGATGCGCTGCGCGGCTTGGCCATCGCCGAAAGGATTGACCGCCCGCGCCATGTGCTGATAAGCCTTCTCGTCTTCGAGTAGTTTCGAAGTTTCAGCGACGATGCGATGCGGATCGGTCCCGATGACCTTGGCAGTGCCGGCTGTCACTGCTTCAGGACGTTCGGTGCGGTCGCGCAGTACCAGCACCGGTTTGCCAAATCCTGGCGCCTCTTCCTGGATTCCTCCCGAGTCAGTGAGGATCAGGTAGGCACGTTTCATCGTGTTGACAAGCTGCAGGTATTCGAGCGGCGGCAGCAGGCTGATATTAGGAACATCACCAAGAATTCGCTGCGCCGGCCGCCGCACGGCAGGATTGAGATGGACCGGATAGATGATTTTCAAGTGACCGTTCCCGCTCAGGGCAATCCGCCGGAGCGCCTGGCAGATGCCCTCCAGAGGCTCGCCGAAGCTCTCGCGCCGATGCACGGTAACCAGCAGAACGCGCATATTCGGATCCGTCCAGCAGCGCGGTTCCAGAGGAAGGCTGGCAGGATCGCAGGGCTGAGCTGCCGCCCAGTGCAACGCGTCGATCACCGTATTGCCCGTAACCAGAATCTTGTCGCCGGGCACACCCTCGTGCAGCAGAGTCTGCGCGGCTTCGCGCGTCGGCGCGAAGTGGAAATCGGCGATGACGCCGGCAAGCCGGCGATTGATTTCCTCCGGGAAGGGGCTCCATTTGTTGTGGGTGCGCAACCCGGCCTCAACGTGGCCGACGGCTACGCCGGCGTAAAAAGCAGCTATCGAGGCGGCGGCCACGGTCGTGGTATCACCCTGCACCAGAACCCAGTCCGGACGCTCACGGCGAAGAATCGGGTCGAGACGCCTGAGCACGGCTGACGCTACCTGCGATGGAGTTTGCCCGTCCTCCATCAGGTTGAGGTCATAATCTGGAGTGATGCCAAAGAGCTTCAACACCTGGTCCAGCATGTGACGATGCTGCGCCGTCACGCACACGCTGCAGGCCAGGCGGTCTGCACGCGCCGCCAGGGCGCGGATCACCGGCGCCATCTTGATGGCCTCGGGACGGGTTCCGAAGACGCAGAGTATCTTTGGCACAGAACTGGGGCGGCTCTGCAAACGCCGTATGTGGTGACGCCTGCGGGGCGCCGGGGGCAGTTGCAAGTTAGCGGGCTGATGGCTGTGGCCAGCACGGTGGCCACTCGTGAACAATCCTCGCCGGCTGATCAGGATCCGCAACGTGCGCCACACGACCACCAGGTCCAGCCACAGCGAATAGCGATCGATATATTCTAGGTCGAGCGCGATCCTCTGCTTCCAAGGGATCTCGTTGCGGCCCAACGCCTGCGGCAGGCCGGTGATGCCTGGAAGCACGGTGAGTTTCCGCTCCTCTTCAGGCGTATAGAAGTTGCGATGAAACGGCAGATCGGGACGCGGTCCGACGATGGCCATCTCACCTTTAACGACATTGATCAACTGCGGCAACTCGTCCCATCCGAGCCGCAGCCAGCGCCCGACACGCGTCAGGCGTTCATCGTCGCGTTCTACGCGTGTCGAACCATCAGGATTCAGCTTCAAAGGAGTCCCCGGCTGCCAGCGCAGTCCGCGAAACTTGTACATGCGGAACGGCTTGCCTTTGCGGCCCAGCCTCTCCTGCACAAAGATCGCGGGCCCGGGTGAATCCAGCTTGATGGCGATGGCGGCCAATATCTGGAAAGGCGCCGTGACCACCAGCAACACCAGGGCAGCCAGCCATTCGGCAACAAACTTGATTTTCCACTGCGCGCGCTGCCAGCGGGTGCTATCCAGCACGATGCATTCGCCAAGGGCAGCGGCGGTTGGCACTCTGCCTGGCAATTCCGGATAGCTCGGATCTGGCCAGAGTTGTTCGGCTCCGTCTTGACCCAGTGGCGGCGTCATCTGAGATTGCCGGCTTTTTCCGGCAGCGCTGGAGAGATCGGGCTCTCTGCGGCGCTCACCAGCTGGGGAGAGAAACGACCAAGGATGGTGTCATACAGAGCCAGCATTGCGCGGGCCTCCGTTTCGAAGTTGTAATGGTTGAAGATCGCCTTTCTGCCGCGTTCCCCCATGCGGGAGCGCAGTTGGGGATCGCGCAGCAGGGTAACGATGGCATCGGCATACTCTTTCGGCGTGCCCGCGAGCACAAGAATTCCGCACTCCGCTTGATCGACAATCGACGACATGAGGCGGAGGCGCGGCGCTACGATGGGCAATGCCGCTCCCATGTACTCGAATAATTTGTTGGGCAGCCCCATGTCGTTGTTCGGAGTGGGAAGAAAAGGAATGAGGCCGATGGAGGCGGCGCACAGATAGCGCCAGATGTCCTGGTATGGCACCTCGCCCATCAGCCGCAGTGTTCCCTGATCGATCAGCCTGCGTTCCTTTTCCAGAGACGCGGAGCTCATGCCCTGCCTGATGATTGAGCCCACTACCGTGCAGCAGGCGCTGGGATGCTCTTGGTACACGAATTCGAGCGCATCCAGCAGGAGTTCATAGCCGCGTTCGCGGCTGAAGGCGCCCAGGCAGATCATCAGGTTGGGGTCGCGCGAGCGGGCCAGCTCCGGAAGAGACCATCGCCAGGGAAAATTGTGCACCACGGCGACGCGTGAGCAGTAGCGATCGAGAAGACTCTTCATGTGCGGATTGACCACGACGACGCCATCCAGCCGCCGCACGCACAGCTTCTCGATTTTCTCGGTCAGCGCCGCCATGGACCGCCGCAGAGGGCGCGGAATCCAGTCTTTCCAGAGGATCGCCTCGCCGTGGTATTCCATGCAGTCGTAGATCACCGGCAATCCCGTCTGCCAGCGCAGCAGCAGCGCCCAGGGCAGCAGCTCGGGGTCTTCGACGTGGTAGAGATCGGCGCGAACATGCCTGGCCTTGCGGAAAACTTCCAGGGCGGTCAGCGTCATTCGCAGGATTCTCGAACTGTGGCGCTCGATCGCAATGATCTCGACACCATCGATCTGGCACGTTCGCGGATGCGACGCGATCACCGTGACCGAATGTCCCGCCTCGACCGCCGCCCGGCATTTCCTGTGGAACAGCCGGGAGTAAAGCGCATCGTGCACCGAAGAAAGATGAACGATATGTGCCATGGTCAATCCAACGGGACCGCAGCCGGCCGCAGGCAGAAACGTGTGCAGAGCGCCCACCCGATGACGGCCGGCGCTACTCCATAGGTCAGGAAGAGGCTTTCCATTGGGAGGGAAATAAAACCGATGGTGAAGGGAATCATGAGCAGCACGTGCAGGGTCGTGCTAAACAGGTCCCGCCGTCCGCGGATAAGGGACCAGAGGAGCTGCAGAAGCATGCCCGCCAGCAGCCCTTCCAGAATTACTCCGCACCAGCCGAAATTTGCCCAGGCCGTGCCCACGAAGCAGGCGTTGGAGGTCCCGCTCTCGATGCTGGTGGGAAATTCCTGGCGGTAAATGTAGTTCGCGGAATCAAAGAAGCTGCTTCCGGTCAGATATGCGATCACCTTGCTGGTCTTGCCATAAAGAAAATCCATCTGGCCGGGAACCAGTTCGAAGTACGAGTAAGTGACCAGGGCTGGTACGGCAAAGATTCTCCGGGCGAACGCAAAGACGACGTCGTTCCAGAGTCCACTCTCCGGAACCAGCCAACGAAACACCAGCAGCGGAAAGCTGAAAGCAAGGATGCCGAGCGAGAGCACATGACGCAGCTTGACCCGCCAGCGCTTGGTGAGATAGAGCAGCGCGCCGACGGTGATGAACGGGATCATGCTGAACGATTTTTCCAGGGTGAACGTTCCATAGAACACGGCGACGCAGAAAGCGATTACGGCACGCAGCCGCCACCGCGCCTTTTGGCCTAGAATGCAGGCTCCTAGCGCCAGAACGGTCAGGCCGGGCAGCATCAGAATTCTGTTCCAGTAATACAAGTACTGGTTCAGGGCGCCGGGCAGCAGGTTGCCGGATTCTTCGCGGAGCATCGCCATTCCCAGCCAGTCGCCTTTGATCGAGAGCGCCTCAGTAATCGGCAGGAATCCGACCTGATGGACGTGCAGGGCCACTATCGCAACGGCAAAAAGAAACAACAGGTCCCAGATTCGCGAAAGCCTCACCCAATTCGGAACAACAGCTTTGGGATTGATTCCCAAGGAGGTGCTCAATGCGAACTCGGTCACGATGACTCCCAAAGGAATCGTGAGTAAGGCGCTGTGCACCGCCAGCAGATAAGTGAAGCGACTGGAGCCGGCTTCATCCAGAAACATGAAAATCGCCGGTATCGCGATCAGTACCAGGTAACTCATCAAACCAACCGCAGGAAGCGCCAGCCTTCTGAGATCAAACAGATGCTTGTAGGTGACGACGATTGCAATTCCCGCAGCGGTTGCAGTTGCAGCGCTCAGGATTGCGAACGCGACATCGCGCGGCAGTGCCTTTGCGGCCAAGGTCAGGGTTACCGCAACGCTCAGCCCAATGCCGATCGACGTCCTCCAGCCGATAGGGCCTGGGATCCTTACTGTTATGGAATTGCGATCCAAGTGGCGTCCGCGGAAAACACGAAACTAAGGCTTCTGGCAAAGCAGCCAGACATAGTCGGTAGCTAATTCTTCGGGAGCGAAGTGTGCGAAACGATCATCCAGCCGCATGCGGGGCAGCGCTGCCAGCGCCTTTTGGTCGAGCGTGTGCCAGTTCCCGCAAATCTCAAATCCGGCTCTTTTGAGAAGCTCCGCATATTCCGGCGCGCGCAAGCGGTTTTCGTGCGAAATGTCGTTTGCGAAAAGCATGTCCCACCAGAAATCCGAGAAGCGCAGGTATTCCACCGTCGTGGCCTGTGGGTCGACCTGCACGGCATGCATCGCGGGCTGGATGTAGTGGTAGCAAAACCCGCCTGGTTTCAGGATGCGAAAGGACTCGGCCAGAATTTCGCGGATCACCGAGGCCTCCACATGTTCCAGAACAGCCAGGCTGAAGAAGACGTCGATAGATTCATCCGGAAGCCCGGTGGAGCGAGCGTCCGCGGGAGCGTGGTAAACGAAGCACTCATGCTGCAGCCTGCCCGGGTCAGTGCGGCGAACAATTGACTCCACATCCGGCGCGAACGGGAGTTCATCGCTTTCCTGGTATCCCTCCCGATGGCGAATCATGTCCTCACCCTTCATCATCATGCGCGGATCGAGGTGGCGATTGAGGTCAAAGCTGTGCACCTTGCCCGCGCCAAGCGAAAGCAACGCCAAAGCAGCCGATGCGTCCCACCCGGTGCCGAGCTCGCAAAAAGTCTTCGCCTCCACGCCACAGCCGTGCGCCTCCAGCAGCCACACCATGACCAGCGCACGACGGAATCCATAAATGGGTTCATTCTTTAAGCCTCCCACCCGCCTCTGCAGCCACCGATTGGCGGCCGCCCCAGTGCCGAACGGAAGACATGACAAACCCTTCTGGGTGGCGTACTTCAACATCCATCGTGTGGACATACGATTCCTGCTTGGCGCGACGCTGCTTGGGCGGCGCTCCACCTCAGCAGCTCTTCAACTTGCAAAGTGCAGCGCCGGCGCTCGAAGTGGTTGAGGCAGAATTGCCGCGCGTTCTTTCCCATGGTTTCCAACTGTTCCCTGCTCCGCGCCAGGCAGCGGATCGCATTGGCAAGACCCTGCGCGTCTGTAGGATCAACCGCCACGCCACACTTCGCATTCTCGATCAATTGGCTCAGATCACTGTCGGCGCGGGCCAGCGCCAGAAGCGGGCGGCCACTGGCCATGATCTTCAAGGTCTTTGAGGGCAGGGAGGTGTGCGTCGCTGCCGGGCTGAGGGCCACGAGCTGCACATCGGAAGCGGCCAGCGCAAGTGGATAATCCGACGCTTGCACGAAAGGCAGAAAACTCAGATTGCTCAAGGAGTAGTGGGCAGCCTTCTGCGCAAGCGATTGCTTGTGCACTCCGTCGCCGATCAGCACAAACCTGCAGGACTCCTCGGTGAGAAGCGATGCCGCTTCGACCACTGTATCCAAGCACGTGTTATGCCCCATTCCACCCGAGTACATCACCAAGAGATTGCCGTCGACACCCAGCGACCGGCGAAAATCGTTCGCCTTGGGTGCGGGTTGAATCTCCTCTGCGTCCGCCCAATTGGGAATAACGTGCACTTTTCCCGGCGGAACCCCTTTGGCAATCAAATCCCTACGGAACGTCTCGGTGATCACCACGACCACCGCGGCATGCCGGTAGATCGAGCGTTCCATCTTTTCAAACGCGCGGATGGCAAGCCGGTTCTTCAGATAGCCGGCCGATACTGCGGCCTGGGGATGGATATCCTGTACGCTTACGACCACAGGAATGCCTCGCAGCATACTCAGCAGCTCGATAATCCATCCCAGCGGTAGCGGCTGAATGATGCAATAAATCACGTCGGGACGAGCAGCGAACATGGCTCCAATCGGCAGGGACAAACACGCGCTGCTGAAACTCACAATGCGCGGCCAGAAGGCCTTACTGGGCGTGGCATACATGTAGCTGCGGATTATGTCGATGCCATCCACGCGTTCCCGCATGCAGAGGCGGCCGCGGTACTCGGAAAAGATGTGTCCTGCAGGGTAGTGGGGAAAGGCAGTCAGCACCG
>Ga0335081_10001429_pt1 | contig 38097 bp, 32 predicted proteins | sample Lox_Sample_35_FD_206713 | JGI IMG/M metagenome (GOLD analysis project Ga0335081, IMG submission 206713) | Soil microbial communities from Loxahatchee National Wildlife Refuge, Florida, United States - Lox_Sample_3.5 | ecosystem: Environmental > Terrestrial > Soil > Wetlands | place: USA...
TATGCTCAACCGCGGCTTTGCGCGGCTACGACGTAGACCCGATCTGATGCTCAGCTTCTTCCGTGCCGCAGGGCTTCATGTTAGGCAACTGTGGTTAACCTGAATAGTAGGGACTTTGAGACAAATACTTTGGAAAGTTGGCCATACTTGACACGGCTACTCATCGGTAGACGGCGCGCTAACTAAATGAGCCCTGCTTTGCTCAGGGGGTTCTCAAAATGATCCAACTTCTGCCAATTATCGCGAATGATATTGCGTAAATGCGTTCGGTTGACTATCTCTAACTCAATGCCATCGGGGTCTTTGAAGTAGATAGCATAGTAATCCGCTCCATATTCTGGGTAAATGCGGGGCTCACTGATTACTATGCCCAGTTTTCTTAGACCTTGAGTTGCTTCATCTACTGCGCTTTTATCAGCAACCTGAAAGCACAAATGATGTAAGCCTGGTACAAGTGGGTCGTGCGCTACTGCATCTGGTCTGGCTGGCCGCAAAGTGTACTGTAGGGCGCGATTGAAATAGTGAACGTGGGGTTCTCCGCCAACCGCGTCTGTGCCTTTGCGAAATCCGAACAATTTCATTAAGCCGTCATAGAAAGCGCTAGATCGTTCAAGATCCGAGACGGCAATATATATGTGATCAATTCCTAAAATCTCAAGTGCCATGAGTGAACCTGTTCGAGTGCGTCTTTGATAGAGTGTGAGCCGCCCAACGGTGTGCGTGAGCCGCCGCCCAGGGTCGGTGAATAGCAAATCAATTATAGACTCAAATCCGATTCCATGCGGTCGGCTCCACGCTGTGTTGGGCGGCTCTGCAGGACGCCTGATCCAGGCGCGGGGGTCCCCGTTTACGGGGTACCGCGCGGGACAGGCGACCCACCACCCCCTATACTGATAGGGGGGTGGAGATTTGCAATGTTCACGACGTAGACGCTATAGACAGTTTCGTGTCATCAATGTCCAGCTTCAAAACCAGCCCGACAAGGCGTTCGTTGCCCCGCCGCGGAGGCGTGTTGGCAATACAGCCGCAATGACTTCTGCGCGCCGCCCACGCGCGTTCTGTGCGCCAAGCGGCGTGCCATTTAGAAGTCATGTCGCGGCGCTTGTATTGCCAATGAGGCGCAAGGGGTAGCCTTGACCCGGCGGGCTGGAAAAAGCAAAAGTCCCTAAGACTATTAGTAGGGACTTTGAGACAGTAGCAGAGCGGAATTGACGGAAATGATTATGCTCGACTGACAATCAGCGGTAGGGGTTTTTCTTTTGCATCGCGCTTAACTCTTGTGCTTTTTACTTTCTACTGACATCTGACTCTTTCCGAGTTGGATAATATTCTTTACGGCTGGGGCTACCCGTTGAGAGTAATATTCCGTGTAGCCCTCTAATATTTCTCTTTTGAAGTTTATTTGAGTAGAGCTTATTGAAGAAATCAACCTCATCCAACCCAAGTGCTTTAACTCTTGAACTGACCTCATCCAAAAAAGCAATATCGGAATTATCAGGGAAAACAATATCGAAAGTTGTTTTGTCGATCCCGAAAATATCGTAAGTGCTGTTTTGTGCACCATCAATCACCATAAAATTCTTCATTGCGAACTCAACTGAAACAAGACCAACCGTACAGCCACTGAACTCTTTGTTTTGGCATCAAACGATTTCACCCGTTGTAAATTCCCAACGTTCATTTTCAGGATGTAAATTCTTAGACTCGATTTTAAAGAGTCCATCGCCGACTGCGACTGCTTCAACAGGACGCCATACATCGGTGCCTTCGTCAAGAAGTGCGACATAGATTTGTTGCACCGCATCACGGATCATATACCTAAAGTATACCGCCCAACGGTTGGCGTGAGCCGCCGCCCAGGGTCAGTGAATAGCAATTCAATTATAGACTCGAATCCGATTTCATGCGGTCGGCTCCACGCTGTGTTGGGCGGCTCTGCAGGACGCCTGATCCATGCGCGGGGGTCCCCCGTCAGGGGGCACCGGGCGGGACGGGCGGCCTCCACCCCCTGTACTGATAGGGGGGTGGAGTTTTGCAATGTTCACGACGTAGACGCTATAGACAGTTTCGTGTCATCAATGCCCAGCTTCAAAACCAGCCCGACAAGGCGTTCGTTGCCCCGACGCGGAGGCGTGTTGGCAATACAGCCGCAGTGACCTCTGCGCGCCGCCCACGCGCGTTCTGTGCGCCAAGCGGCGGGCAGTTTAGAAGTCATGCTGCGGCGCTTGTATTGCCAATGAGGCGCAAGGGGTAGCCTTGACCCGGCGGGCTGGGAGAAACAAAAGTCCCTAAGACTATTAGTAGGGACTTTGAGACAGATAAAAGCGGCTGTCACCCGTCCGGTGCATTATCCCTGCGATCTTCAGGAACGCAGTTAATCTTGGAAAGATTGTGTGTATTTAGCTTTTACCTGACCGTAACCAACGATCAAACCACCTTCTCTGAGTGTAAATGTTTCACCAGGAACGACTTCAGTATAGGATAATTTTGGAAAGTACATCAGTGCCATTTTAACTTTTATGGGTTGACCGAATGGAACATTTTCTGGACCATCACAAAAAACAACCCCTAAATACTTTTCCTTGATATGCTTTCGACCGTCAATAATTTCAACAATAGCCTCACGCTGATTGATATCGCCAATAACTATGTGAGGAAAATAAGTTTTGGTTTTCAGCGCGTTAGGTGGAAATGGGTGCGATCGTCCACCCTGCTCCTTCGATAAGAAAGTCATTTCAGCTTCGATTACAGGAAATTCTGACATTTCAGTATCTTAAGTATTCAGCTTCACCCCAATAGGTCGCCCAACGGTATGCGTTACCGGCGGGGCGGATTGGCGAGACTCCTAAATATTATCGCGCCAAACTTCGCAAATTGCGCTGAGACTTTTGGGGCGATAGCCCCGTCCGGTGCACGCTGTGTTAGCTGGCGAATTTCATGGTAGTTTCTTGTTGGTTACCATTGTTGGTGTGGGCCCCAGTGAGATAAGTGTTGCTTTTATATCTTCATTACATAGGTCGGGATTTGAGCAGTTAATTACGATAGATGTTGGGTAACCATATTTCGGGTCATACGTAAAGGAGCATTTCCAGTCCCAGGAATGCTCTGCGCACAGATTTGCATAGTTAAACATTCCTTCAATTGTTAATTGCTCAAATGACGGAAAATCAGCAGCGGTTACAGAGTTTAGCCACCGAGCCTGTACAATTTTTACAGAGACGATGTTTCCATTACTAACAGTAATTATGTAGGTACCTTGGTCTACGGAGAAATCAAGCAGACTCGATTGAATGACATAGCTTGATGAGCCATTCATAGCCCATTGGTGTCTATAGTCATTATTTTCAGATATAAAACGATAAACTCCTAGATCCAAGCCACAAGCAGAAATAGGGAGCAGGAGAAGGAGACTTATAATGAGTATTACTGAACGATTCATCTTAGTTCCTTCAAAAGAGCCAGCTAACTTGTGTGTCTGAGGATTGTATAACGCCTTTTGGACGATCCGTATAAAATCCCAAACCACTTGGGCTGTTATACCGCATTAGGTTAAAATACAATGATAAAATTATAGCACACTCGCCTATCCTATTAGATACACCATGCCAACCCAATCCCCCAAATTGCTCAAGCCGATGCGTGAAGCCATTCGAACCAAGCATTACTCGGTTCGCACCGAACAAACATACATAGATCACTTACACGGTTGGCCGTGCACCGGCTGACAATCGGGGGACGATTTTCCCTGATTTTGCCCATTTCCACCCTGGTTGATGATGCTCTGGGCCTCCGGGCTGATGGCCAGCCAACTCGCATAGTCGTTCTGATTCATGGGCGTCAACTGTGGCAATTGATCTATTCCCGCCCCAGTGTAGATCAGAATACCTTTCTGCCCATCGGTAAGATTCAGCGCGCCGGCATTGTTGGTGGCTGCACATTCACCTTCAAGGCATTCCACAAAAACCTTGTTCGAGGGCGGATAGATCAAGGCAGACATGAAGGAACCTCGGACGGATGCCACCCCACTGGGAACCGTGATATCCAAAGATCCGCCCTTCAGAATGATGAAGATCTGGCCGAGGGTCAGATTCAGGGTGGTGGTCAACCCGTTGGCTGTGGTTTGATTGGCTTGAAGTGTGAACAGGCTGGAAGGTGCGACCCGAATGATCGTGCCGGATGACAGATCCAGTCGCGCGGTGCTGGACGACCCGGTCTGCAGCTGACCGTGGAGCTGTAAGACCACGCCGGGGCTGGCCGCGGAGAAATCATTTTGACCCGGCTGTTTAATGGTCACCTGCCCTTGTGTCTCCTTCACAACGGCGGTGAGAGCGGCGGAACCAGCGGATGAGCCGCTGTGCCCAGCCAGCACAGCAATCAAGATCACAATAAGTATGAAAACAAATACAGAAGCAAGATAGATCTGGTTGGTCCGGACTTGAACCAAGGCTCTCACTCTCGTCGCGGCGAGGTTAGTGAAATTCAACTTGAACATAACTGATCTCCTGCTGACAATAAGCTCGGAATTAAGACACCGTTCAGCACATTATAGCATTCGACGGGAGTGAGACGATCATGCCGGCCGAGGTTTCAAAGAGAGATTTTGGATCCCCGCGCCAGCGGTGGTCCAGTGTGGACGATGCCGCTGGGCCGGCTCTGATCAGGAATTTTCCTTGGCCCAAGCCAAGCGTGTTCAAGGTAAGGGATATTTCATTTTCGTGACGGGTGGTCCCTCGATCCCGCTATTCGGCCCGCCCGAGGGTATTTTTGAGAACGCAAGGCTTTGTGTTAGAATCAGCGCGGAGAGTAGATGACCAAGTTTGATGGCGTGATCGAAGCCGTACGCTATAAAGGCGGAAAAATTGATGTGGTGCGTGCCTATGAACGGCGCGGCGCCACCTTCTCGGACCTTGTCCTGCTCAGCCGCAAGATGTTGATCGAGCGCATCCAGGGCGGCAAGCGATTCGTGACCGGCCAGCGCAGGGAATTCATGGCCAGCACGTTTGAAATCGGCAAATCGGTGAACTTGCTCGGAACGGATGGCACCCGGATCATCACGACGCATGACCAATCCGAGCGTGATGAACTCGAAAATGTCCCCGCTTTCTAGTTTGCTAGTTCGAGAGTCAAGCTATGAAAATCATTGAGAAGACCCCATTTCAAACCGAAAAAGGTGAAATTAGCCTGCTGGATCGCGTGCAAGGTATGTTGAGATATGGCTTCTCGTGGTACTCGGAACTCGAGGCCCAGAACACCGTGATCGATCAGTTGAATCGAGTTTTTGAAAAAGGGTTCGTGCTGATCCACAACCTGACCCTGACGCTGCCCGGCGTCGAAATCATGGAGCCGATCATTTTGATCGGACCAGGCGGGATCTATGTCATCTACGTCACACACGTGCGGGGCCAGTACGAGGCGAAGGGCGATCAATGGAATGTGGTCGACAACAACGGACGGCCTCAATCCGCCTCCGTCAATCTCATGGGCCTGGCCGCGCGCCACGCAAAAGCCGTGGAACGATACCTTCAAATCCAAAAAATTGATGTGCCGTCGCCAGCGCCGGTTGAGCCGGTTTTGATCGCGGCCAATCCGGGCATGCACATCGACTCGACTCGGCCCGTGGTGCGCGTGGTTCAAAGCGACGCGGTGAAACAATTTGCGGCCTCGCTCCTGCAGGCGAAACCCATTTTTACAACGGAATACATCTATAATCTGGCGGATCGCATCGTCGCTCCGCAGTCCAAGTCCGAGGTCGAACCGCGGCCGGCCGCGCCTGCCCCGGCGCCGGAGGCCGTTTCCGCGCCGCCTGCGGGCAATGCCGCGGCCCGGGCGCACGCCATCTTCGATGCCTCCGCTCAGGCCCAGCCTTTTAATCCGGCCGATCTGGGCTTTGCGCTTCAAGAGGCGCCGGCCGGGCAGCCGGAAGCCGTGCCGCAGAATTTACGCGAGTCGAGTCCCTCGCAGCCCTTGCCGCCGCCAAAACCCAGACGGCGTGGCATGAGTTTCATGCAAATTGCAGTGTTGGGCTTCATCCTGCTCGTTTGGGTCTGCATCCTTGCCGGATTCGGCTATCTCATTTTCTTCAGCAAGTGATCCTTTATCATCTTGAATCCACCTCTGCTCTCCATCGTCATTCCGGCTCACAACGAGGAAAAACGCCTGCCCCCCACCCTGGAGCAGGTCTTTGCTTTTCTTGGCAGTCAGAATTACGATGCGGAAGTTCTGATCGTCGAAAACGGAAGCACAGACCGAACGTATGAGCTTTCCCGAAGTTACATTGAACAGCATAAGAATCTACGCGTGATCCGGGAGGGTGGCCGCGGCAAGGGGCTGGCCGTCCAACGCGGAATGCTGGAAGCGCGCGGGCAATATCGCTTAATGTGCGATGCCGACCTCTCCATGCCCATCGAGGAAGTGGCAAAGTTCCTGTCGCCAAATGCCTCCGACTTCGACATTGCCATCGCCTCCCGCGAAGCCCCTGGCGCCAAACGGTACGATGAACCGCGTTATCGCCACCTCGGCGGGCGGATGATCAATTGGATCATTCGTTTATTGATCCTGCCCGGGCTGCAGGACACCCAATGCGGCTTCAAATGCTTCCGCGCCGAGGCGGCGCAGGATCTTTTCAAACGCCAGACCTTGATGGGCTGGTCGTTCGACATTGAATTGCTGTTCATCGCCCGGCAGCATGGTTATCGCATCATCGAAATTCCCATTGACTGGTATTATCGTCCCGAAAGCAAAGTCAATGCGCTGCGCGATGCCGTCCGTATGATCCAGGATATCTTTCAAATTCATCGTAATGCACGGCGGGGACTCTACGATGCGCATCGATCCTGACCTGACCTTCGAACACAAGCTTTGGCAAGGCGGCCTGGCCCACGTGGCAGGCATGGACGAAGCCGGGCGCGGCGCCCTGGCCGGACCAGTCGCAGTGGGCGCGGTGATCCTGCCGACCAGATCGCATGTCTCCTTGAGCGGGGTACGTGACTCCAAGCAGATGACGCGGCGGAAACGTGAACAGCTTGCGCCGCGCATCAAGCAGTCCGCCCTGCGCTGGAGCGTGGGCTTCGCATCCGCCGCTGAAATTGACTCGCTTGGGATCGTGGCGGCGACCAGGCTGGCCGCCTTACGGGCGCTTGAATCGCTCGTGCTGTGCCCGTCTTATCTGCTTACCGACTTTCGCCTCGAACTTCCTGAACTGGATATTCCCCAAACTTCACTGGTCAAGGGGGATGTCCACTGCCTGAGCATCGCGGCTGCCTCGGTGCTTGCGAAAACAGCACGGGATGCCGTGATGTGCGAGCTGGACTTGCAGTATCCCGGCTACGGGCTGGGAAAGCACAAAGGGTACGGAACGCGGCTCCATCGTCAGGCGCTGGAACGGCTGGGATATTCCGCCATTCACCGAAAAAGTTTCTCGTTCCATAAAACGTAAAGGGGCGGCGGCGGGCGGCGTTTTCTGTTTTATTTCTGCCTCCACTGATAAACCAGCTTGAGCAGCTCCGCCACCACGGAGGGGATCAGCAGCAGCGGAAGCAGAACTTCCCATTGTTTCCAAGTCAGAGGGACCGTATTGAAGATGGGGTTCAGGAATGGGATGTAGATCACACCCAGGATCAATGCCAGGGACGAAAGGATTGCAAGGTTCATATAGCGGTTGTTAAAGATGCCGATGCGCCACAGCGGGTAATATTCGGAACGGGCCGTATAGGCGCGGCCCAATTCAGAAAGCGTCAACGTGGCAAACGCCATGGCTTCGGCGTATTCCGGCTGGGAGGGATGAAGTTTGAGGCCGAGCAAATAAGCCGCCAGGGACACGCCGGTAATGGCAATGGTTTGAATCAGGATCCCAAATTGCATGAAGCGATTAATGATGGGCTCCTTCCTGGGTCGAGGTTTGCGCGCCATCACATCGGGATCGCCTTTTTCGGCGGCGAGGGCCAGCGCCGGTGCGCCGTCCGTGACGAGGTTGAGCCAAAGCAACTGGATGGCGGTCAGCGGCGAAGTGCGCGTGATCAGTGTGCCCAGGAAGATGATCATGATCTCCGCCACATTGCAGGAGAGCAGATAATACACGAACTTGCGGATGTTGTTGTAGATGATACGGCCCTGTTCCACGGCCGAGACGATGCTGGCGTAATTATCATCGGTCAGCACCATGTCGGCAGTTTCCTTGGCAACGTCCGTTCCGGTGATGCCCATCGCAATGCCAATGTCGGCGCGCTTGATGGCGGGTGCGTCGTTGATGCCGTCACCGGTCATCGCCACCACTTCGTGGTTGGCTTGCAGGGCGTCCACGATGCGCAGTTTATGCTGCGGCGAGACGCGCGCGAAGACATCGGTGCCTTTCATGGCCTGGCGCAGCCCGGCCTCGCTCAGCTGATCCAAGTCGGCACCGGTCAGCACTTCACTGTCCCGGCGCATTAAACCGATCTGTGCAGCAATGGCGCGCGCCGTATTGGGATAATCGCCGGTGATCATGATGGTGCGGATCCCCGCCCGACGGGCTTTTTGAATGGCCGGCTTGACTTCGCTGCGCGCCGGATCCAGCATCCCGACCAGCCCTGCAAAGACCAGATCTTTTTCCAATGCGCCCAGTTTGGCGTTCTTTTTCCGGACATCGCGATAGGCCAGGGCCAGGACTCTCAGGGAGTCCTGCGTCATGACGTCGTTGGTTTGGTAGATCTTCTCCAAAAAGTGTTGGTCGAGTCTGCGCGGTTCATCGTTCATGGCCTGATAGGATTTGCACAGCGGCAGCACCACTTCCGGCGCCCCCTTGATGGCGATCAAATTGCGACCACGCATCGAATCGTCATAATAATGCGAGAAGTCCTCCGCTTGAGGATTCTCCACCAGGTGAAACGTCACCATCTGCTTGCGCTCCGAGTCAAATGGGATCTCATCCAGACGCGGATACGCGCTGCGGGCGCGACTCACCACGAAATAGGCTTCGCCCGCTTTCGCCGCCGCCACCAGCAAGGCAGCCTCGGTGGGGTCGCCGACCACCCGATAGGAATGCTTGGAACCTCGGAGCGGCTCGATCTGCGCATCATTGTTCAGGATGCCCAGCCACAGCGCGGTACGGACGGCCCGGTACCGATCCCAGCGCACCTTTTTGCCCTTCACCAGGAATCCCCCTTTGGAGGAATAGCCTGCGCCGGTGATCTCAATCGTTTGCCCGTCCACCCAAAGGCGTGTGACGGTCATCTCGTTCTGGGTGAGCGTGCCGGTCTTATCGGAACAGATCACGGTCGCCGATCCAAGCGTCTCGACGGAGGCCAGCCGCCGGATGAGGGCATGGCGTTGGATCATCTCGCGCATTCCGAGCGCCAGGCTGATGGTCACAACGGCGGGTAATCCCTCCGGAACGGCCGCGATCGCCAGGCTGACCGCGATGATAAAGACATTCGTGATCTCTTTGGCGTAGGTTTGAAGATAAAGCAGGGGGGTTGAGAAAAAGGATGAAATATCGGTGGCATCGACGAGTTCAAGAAGGAAGACCACCGCGACCAGGGTCAGGGCCCCGACGCTCAGGGTCTTTCCCAGTTGATCCAGCCGCCGCTGCAGCGGTGTCTCCTCCGCTTCGACGTTTTGCAACATGGTGGCGATCAAACCCAGCTGGGTGTGCATTCCGGTGCTGACCACCACACCGCGTCCGCGCCCGTACGCGACCAACGTTCCCATGAAGGCGGTGTTCTTTCGATCCCCCAGCGGAACATCCCGATCCAAGACCAGTGCCGCATTTTTTTCAACCGGGAGCGACTCACCGGTCAGCGATGCTTCTCCCATGCGCAGGTTGGCCGTTTCCAGCAGGCGCACATCGGCGGGAACATAGTTTCCTGCCTCCAGAAAAACGATATCACCCGGAACCAGATCCCGGGCGGGGATCACCTGACGCTGTCCCGCGCGGAGGACATGGGCTTCGGGCGCGGCCAGCCGCTTCAACGCCGCCAGGGCCTGCTCGGCGCGGCGTTCTTGAACGATGCCAAGAACGGTGTTCAAAACTACGATCGAAAGAATGGCTAGTGCATCGCCCCATTCCCCGAGCAGGGCGGATATTAATGAAGAGACGATCAGCAGAATGACCACGAAGTTATTCAACTGATCGAAGAGTGTGATCCAAAAGCCCGGAGGCGGGGCTTCCTGCAATTGATTTGGCCCGTAACGACGCAAACGCCGGGAAACTTCCTGGGCGGTCAACCCATTGGCATGCACCTGCAGATCGCTTAGGACCTCTGCGACCTTCAAGGCATGCCAGGGTGGTTGCAAATTCTTTTTGTCCTTCGCCATGGTCCAAACTCCAAGCAAACCTTCCATTGCCGACCGGCACAGGGAGAAAAAAGACCACCACGAATCATGATCGTGGTGGTCTTGCCAACGCAGGAGGCGTGCGGACTGCCGATGACTTTTCAGTCAATGGTATGACGACAATCCACTGGCGACCGGCAGAAAAAAATACCTGCACATTCAGTGCGCCACGGCTACTCCCCAACCGGAGTCAAGTCTATTCCGATGCGCAACGAATGTCAAGTCAGGAATTCTTGTCTGCCAACGCGCGGGTCCAAGAGCATCCACTCAGACCCAACGGGCCCCTGATCATCCCGGCGCGATCCTGGTTCCCGCCGGGATCTCCACATTCTTGGGAACCACGACCACACCATCACGGATCACCCAATTCTCGCCGTCGAAATTGGCCTGAGGCGGAAACGGCTTGATCAACACCCCTTCCCCGATCCGCACGTTCTTGTCAATGATGGCTCCTTCGATGTCACAATTGGGTCCGATCCCTGTGGCAATGGACGACGGCCGCTTGCCCGGATCATAGTAATCCGATCCCATCAAGATCGTGTCCTTGATCTGGGCGCCCGACGCCACCTGGCTGCGGATCCCGATCACGGAATGAGTGATCTTGGAACCCTGGATGCGACAACCGTTGGTGAGGACCACGTCTTCCAATTGGCTGTTATGCACAATGCTGCCCGGCAGGAAACGGGCGTGGGTATAGATCGGGAACTTGGGATCATAGAAATTGAACGGCGGATTCGGCGAAGCCATCTCTAAATTGATCTCGTAAAAAGCACTGATGGTTCCAATGTCGCGCCAATAACCATCATAATGGAAGCCATACACCTGATGGGAGTGGACTGCTTCAGGGATGATATTGATCCCGAAATCATCATGGCTGGGATGGTAGGTGAGCAGGTCGATCAAGACCCTGGTCTTGAACATATAGATCCCCATGGACGCTTCAAAGGGACGCTCCGGATCATCGCGGCTGATGAAGCGATCCTGCGTTTCCCTATCCTGGGGCTTTTCGACGAAGTCAGAAATGCGGCCATCGGATTCGCATTTCAAGATTCCCAGGCGCGGCACTTCTTCGCGCGGGACCGGATGAACGGCCACCGTAATATCGGCATCGTGCTGCCAATGGAACTCAGCCATTTCGGCATAGTTCATGCGGTAGAGATGATCCCCGGCCAGGATCAACACATACTCTGCACCGGTGGATTGGATCTCGAAGAGCTGCTTGCGCACCGCGTCTGCCGTACCCTGATACCAGGTTGCGGATTCAAGCGTCTGCTCGGCGGCCCAGATCTGCACCCAGCCCGGATGGAAGGCATCGAAATTATAGGTCTGGGTGATATGGCGGTGGAGCGAGACCGAATTGAATTGCGTCAGGACCGCCACGCGATAGATCTCGGAGTTGATCGAATTGCTGATCGGAATATCGATCAACCGGTATTGACCCGCGATCGGGACTGCCGGTTTGGAACGCATCTTCGTCAAGGGATAGAGACGCGCGCCGCGCCCGCCGCCCATAATCACTGCCAGGATATCGTTCATGGTTGCAGACATGGAGAGCCTCCGCCCTCACCTTCAGCCTTTTCCCATCAGGAGAACCGGAGGTGAGGAAAATTCTTATCTCCTAACTCGGAAAAAGCGGCGTACGCACTGGACGACATATAAAATGGGGTAAGCAACGGCTAACAGCACATCGAGCAATACAAACGTCAGATTGAACCTCATGATCCTCTTCCTCTGCCACCGATCCTTGCCTGAATAAGTGAAAAAAAAGCGAGACCGCCAAGGCACTCTCGCGCTGAGGTTCTAGCGGGCGAGCGCCGGCAAAGCAGGCCCACCGTATAGTTGTCTAAACCGCCCAGCCTTTATGAGCTGTACGTCCTCAGAACATTTGGGACACAGGGGGCGATTTGCCAAGGTGTAGACTTTCGGTTTGAGATTTATTATACTCCGGCGCTTTGCAGATTTTGCAATCGTCTTTGGCGCAATGTTTTTTGTTTGACCTTCTCTCTTCGAGTGAGCACCTCCTTTGCTCCGCCAAAATAGACCTCCGCGGGGATGAGATTGTCAAGTGACACGTCAGCGCGTTCGTGGTGCAATGGTTCACGAAACTGGCAAGTGTCAGGCAACCACTCCGTTCCCAGATCGAGCAAGCTTTTTTTCAACACGCGGTTCTTCAAAGTCGGTTCCGCCGCCACGGCTTTCAACTGTTCGTTCTCGCGGCGCAGGCCGTTCACTTCCACACGATCCGCTTCCCGTTTTGTGTCAGCCACCAAGCGCTGCTGGCCCGCTTCCAGAAATTCTTTCGACCACTTGTACTACATGTTCTGGTGGATGCCTTCTCTGCGGCAAATCGCCGCAATCTTTTCTTCTCCTCGTAAACCCTCCAGAACCATGCGAACCTTGTCCTCCGCCGTATATTTCTTCCGCGTCTTCCGGCGAACCTCGCGAACTGTGGCTTCCACGGTTGTATCCGTTGCTTCGGCCATCTTGGCTCCTTTTGCTAACGGGATTTCACCAGGTTTCGGCCGGAAATCCCACCTTGGCTTTTTGCCCTCAACTGTCTCACAGGTTTTGAAACGAAACAGTGTTCATTGTCTTCCAAGCCTTCCATCCTTTTCCATAGCGTCTCAAGTTCGGAAAGTCGATAAGCCCTGCAACGCTATGAAAGCCATGGACGAGCCTTTGCTTGACTTCGGATGATGTGGTCTCTATAATGCCACCCATTATCGTTTTGATCTGAGGAGTTGTGATATGCAGCAACAATTACTTAAGAGTGATGAGGTGGCCAGGATCCTCCATGTCAGCCGCTCCTTTGCCTATTTATTGATGAAGCGCGGTGACATTCCGACCGTGCATGTTGGCAACGCCGTGCGCGTAAGGCCGGAAGATCTGGAGCGGTACATCAACATTAATGCAACACGGGGCGCTACAAATGTGCCATCCTTCTCTTTCAAAGACGGATTGCATTGATCCAGAGTCTCCACGACTCACCGCCGCAGTCGGGACTCGCGAAAACATGGCCTCCATGGAATCCATACATCCAATATTTCGCGGTTCTTGTGATCCAAGGATCCCATATATGGTGATATCGGAAGCATTGTATAACGATGTTTCCCATTAATAACATATCTTGTACGGCGTTTCGCTGTACGGCTGCAGAAAATCTGCACTGATCAATCGCGGGCATTTCGGAGAAGGAGCGATGAGTGTGCCAGGGGCGCAGCAGGCCGATCGGCTGACTGCCGCCCTTCCCTATTCTTGGATCATTTAAGGTTACACCATGACCATCTTAACCATTGCCAATCAAAAAGGCGGTGTCGGTAAAACCACCACGGCCGTCACCCTCGCACACGGCCTGGCATTGTCCGGCCGGCGCACCCTGCTGGTCGATCTCGACCCGCAGGGACATGTGGCCTTCTCGCTCGGCATTCCGAAGGCTCCAGGCTTCTACCATCTCATTGTAGATGAAGAATCGATCGACAAGGTCGCCATCCCCACGGCGCGCGCAAACCTCGAGATCATACCGGGAGATAAGCGCACCGAGAAAGCCAAACGAACCGTTGTCATCTCGAACTTCCCAAGCGAGATCGTTTCACGCGCCTTGCGGGGCGCAGGCTACGATATCGTGATCCTGGACCTGGCGCCTTCGCTGGATGTCCTGCATGTCTCGGCGCTGATGGCCAGCGACTGGGTGTTGATCCCGACCAAACTGGATGCCATGGCGGTCGACGGCGTCAACGAGGTCCTGCGCTCGATGGGGGAAGTGGTCGAACGCGGCCACCGGCTCGGATACAGCATCCTGCCCACCTTCTTCGATCGAACGACCAGGGAAACGGTTGTGCAATTCCAGGCTTTGGTCGAAGCCTTCCAAGAGCGCGTCTGGCCGCCCATTCCTCAAGATACAAAAGCGCGCGAGGCGCCCGCCTATGGCAAGAGTCTCTGGGAATACTGCCCAGAGACTCCGGCGGTCGTTGGTTTCGATCACGGGCGAACGAGCGGCTATGTGGGCGCCCTGTCGCGCCTGGTGGAGTCGCTGTGATGGATGCTTTGAAACGTCAACCGTCGGTCGATCCTGCCGTAGCCGACCTGCTTTCCGATCTGGATCGGAGGAGGCGATTATCCGCTCTGCCGAAGTCCGCGCGGAAAAAAGCTCGCAGGGATGCCGCCCGCCACAAGGTCGGCATGGATTTTCCACCGGAATTGCATGAAGAATTGCGACAGGTCGCCGATAAGGAAAAGATCTCGATCTCGAGTCTGGCTGCCTTCTTCGCCAAGCGCGGGCTGGAAGAATATCAAGCCGGCCATGTGGATCTCTATCCATACAAGCGCATTTCGCGCTGCGCTCGCTTCGAATACATCCTGTCGTTGGAGAAAGTTGATGAATAAAAAAATGAACGCGACCGATATGCGGAAGCCTGTTGGCTGGCCTATGGGGAACCGCATACGGAAGCGCATATCGCTTCCCTATTCGGAAGCGTTTGCCTCCACAGGAAGCGCAGGGAGCGTTCTAAATTCGAAGAACGTACAAACACAGTCGTTCCGACAAAATCGCTCAGCCTGGGGCTTCCAAGGATGTCTTTAAAAAGTCATCATGAAAGCCATTGTTGGATATGGTTCCACTTCGGAAGCAAACGGAAGATGGGAGTGCTGCCGCCATCATTCATCACAGCCTGGTCATGATGTCACCGCCTAAGGACACCCAGGCGATGGACTTTCAGCACTCCAGGAACACGCTTGCCCTGGGCGCACGTGACGGGGAAGACGAGTGCCAGCAAGCCTGGCGATCGGTCCTCGACCAACTCCAGACGCAGATGCCCAGAGCATCCTTCGAAAGGTGGGTACGCGACACCAGAGCGGTTTCGCTTGCGGATGGCGTTTTGACGATCGCCGCGCGCAGCGCCTCGGCGCGTGAGTGGCTTGAAAACCGATTGGCAACCACCGTGGAGCGGATGCTGGTTGGAATTCTGAACGCGGAGGTCTCGGTGGTTTTCGCAGCCGGCGAAGACAAGGACCAAACCCTGGCGATGGCGGGAGAGCAAAATGCCGACCAGGAACTTGACACTCGAAATAGGAAGATGAGTGCCAGCGATCCTGAAGAAGTCTTGGAGATTTCGCCGGAAGCTTTCGACTCGGCGTACGAGCAGATCGTCCGGCCAGACCGCGCGGTATACCTGCCCGGCTATTTCCGCCGCTGGCTGAGGAGCATCGGCGCCGACATGGGCTGGATGTACGTCAGCTTCCGCCAGGCCGCGTATCTCGCCGGTGCGCGCAAGGGAAGCGCCTCTCATCGTTTTACCGGCAAGAGCCTGGCGGCGATGGCGGGCATCTCCGAGCGCACCTACTGGCGCAGGATCAATGATCCGACGACCTGGGAAAAACTCAAAGGGCTCGTGAAGCTCAGCGATGATGGTCCCGAATGGGATGAGACCAGTCCGACGCCCAAGCGCCTGCCCCGCTGCTACACGGTCGCCATGACGCTGCCCCTGACACCCGTTGATACGAGTTCTCTATCCAGGTGGATCACGTTGAACATGGGACCGTGCGGCGGACCCGAGGGTGTCTTGCGTGCAGCGGTGGAAACTCCCATCGAGCAATTGATTCCACCTGAGGCTGCCGAAGCTGGTGAACCTTTGACGGTTCGGAGACTCGTTCACCAATTATTCGGCGGACGGGAAGTATGGTTAAAGAGCGAACCACTTTCGAACGAACTCCTGGACAGCCTCGCCTCGGCGATCCAAACACATCTCATGCCTCAAAACGATCTCATCGTCATCACCATATTTTTCCTTGAGCATATCCTGGCCCATCTCGGTTCCGGCCCGGGCTGGATGCTCACACTTCTGCGGGACCTGTGCTATGTCGATCCTGAAAAGGGTGAGGTGCGCGACCGGGCGACGGTGGCAGGCGGGTATGATGAGATCGCCAAGTGGCTTGGAATGACGGGCGCTCGCCGGGGCCGGACGATCTGGGATTGGCTGAATGAGAAACACCCGGCGCGCCAGCGCGACGGTGGAAAATATAAATATCCGATCACGCAAGTCTATCTGCGTGAGCTGGAAGGCGACAAAGGCCTGGGCTTTGAGACTTCGCCGCGTTCCTTTGACGTGCTCCTTCAGGAGATCCCGGGTGAGCTCCTGGAGGCCTCCCTGACCGCGCGGCCGATTGACGCGTCTGTCCGTATCGGGTTGACGCGGATGTCACCTTCCAATGACGCGCCTGTCAGTAACGCAGTGACGCGCCTGGCAGAAGATATTGACGCGACTGTCCGAGTATCTTTAAACTCTTTAACTCTTAAAGAGAACTCTTTAAAGCTCCCGATCACCAACCCGTTGAATCACGATTCCACCGCCACCTTAAGCGACGAGAGCCAAACGAACTCGGCGGCGGTGGATCGATCGGCTCTGCCTCCGGCCTGGGATCTGGAGTGGTTCTTCAGACATAATCAGACCAGCCGGAAAATGAAAACGCGTCTGCGCGAGGTCGGCGCGACTGGCGGCGCCCTGGTCTCCTGGATGCTATATGCCACGAGCACCGATCCAAAGTCGGGCAGGCTGGAGGATCCATATGCCTTCGCATTGAGCCGGGTGGTTGAATATCCCGGCCAGGGACCGAGCGAGAACTTCGACAGCCTGGCGGCCTTGCCTCCGCGCGTCCTGGCGGGAATGTTAAGTGGGGCCGATTTCGATCACCCTCAGGCGTGGCTGTTCCAGAGGCTGATGGTTGATCCGGCAGATCGCGGATGGGAGGTTGTGCCGCGCTATCGCTCTCTTCTACCTATCCTGCTGGGCGAGAAGGCAACCGCGCCAACGCGCAACGCTCAGCCCATTCCCATGAGACGACGCGTGCGTTACCGAGGCGGATCGTGAGCGCCCGGGAACGCAAGATCCTTTTCGCATCACAGGAGCAGCCAAAGGAGTCACATGAACATTGCACAATATTCGCCCTATGCGATCGCCCGCTTTGACGGTGTTCTGATGTTTGACAGCATTCAAGCCGGTGTAATGACCATCGGTTTGACGAAGTCTCCCATCGTGCGTTTCAGGGTCCTGGCCGGCGTTCAAAGCCACCCAATATGGTCTTTGGATCGTCTGGCCATAACGGTCTATTCGTACTGCGACGTGGCGAAGGACCTGCATCTCGCCAAGACGGCGTTGCAAGTCAGCCTCACCGCCTCATGGGTCAGCACGGAGCAATTCTCCAATTTGGTCGCCACCCACGTCGAGTGGCATACTGCGCCCGGCGTTCGAGCAGCCGCGCAGCGAATCCTCGCCGACATGGGCAATGACGGAAATCACCTCTGGCCCTTGACGGAAATGAGCCTGCCGATCCAAGAGCGCGCGCCGGCGAAATAAAAATGATCCGCATCCGTCGCGGCCATGCGCAGAACGCATCCATGAGCGGGGAGACATATCTGCTGCCTGGGCCCCCGACCGAACTGCCGCTATAAAGCCAGACGCGCGATCCGGGCTGCGCCGGCAACGAAGCGCTCCACGCGCGGCAGAACCGGGCCTGCAATGGCAGGTGGTCCGGCGTGCCCGGGCCGAGAAGGGCTTTGCGCCGGCGGAGCGGCCCGCGACCCTGGCCGGTCCGGCCTTGCTCGCTTTTGCCAGCCGGAGCGTCCGAGCTTCGCTCGTCGAGCTGTCTCTCCACAGTGTGGCTCCCTTTGCCGGAAATCCCCTCAAAGCAATGGGCGGTCGTCTAACCGGGTTCTTTCACCAAGGCGCCGGAGGGTGGTTCGATCAAAGCGTCTTCAGAGAAATCCACCCGCTGCATGCCAGTTCCTGTCCCATCTCACCAAAGTCTATCCCAAGGTACGCCTTGGACTGCCCGACCAACTTCGGGACACGTTCCGGTTTTTCAGGATACAAAGACGAAATTACACTTTAGATAACACCAACCATCTTGACCGGCCACAACGGTTATAATGATTTCGGCGATGGAACAACGAGACCACCTTGAGGGTTCATCTCGGAGCCGATACTGTGGAGGAATCATGATCATATCGTCCGTCAAGTCACGGATATACCAATTTGCGATCGTTCTTTCGATGGTGGCGTTAACCCTGGGTCTTCATGCCATTCAAACGGTCCATGCCGATACCTGGACCGTCACCAATAACAACGACAGCGGGCCGGGCTCCCTGCGCCAGGCCATTGCCGACAGCAGCTCCGGGGATGTCATTACTTTCGATCCGTCGTTGGCCGGCGGGACGATTGTACTCGCCACAGAATTAGAGCTCAGCCAAAACCTTACCATCGACGGCTCAAACTTAACTCCGCATATCGCCGTCAGCGGAAATAACTCGGTGCGCGTATTTTATGTCCACCCGGATGTTACGGTCCTCTTGAATGATCTTGACATTAGCAAGGGGGCGTCGAATCCAAGCATCGCCGCCTTTCCAAATTCCGGCGCCGGTATTTATAATGACGGCACTTTAACCATAAACCATAGTACGATCAGCGGCAACTCCTCCAGCTATTTCGGCGGCGGCATTCTTAATTCCAGCACGGGCACCTTGACCGTTTTGAACAGTACGCTATCGAACAATTCTGCTGTGGTTTACGGCGGTGGGATATTCAACGTAAACACGCTGGCGGTCACAAACAGTACATTTTCAGGCAATTCAGCCACTCAAGCCCTAAGTCTGGGCGGCGGCGTTTTTCTTGCCGGCAGCGGCACTTTTTTGAATGACACCTTTTCGGGAAATTCGGCCGGGGATGGCGCCGGTATCGCGACGGATGCAGGGTCATCGTTTCGATACACCAACACCATTATTGCAAACTCGATCTACTCCCAGAACGGCCATGATTGCGCTGCCTTTGGCGGTACGCTCACCAGCAACCTCGATAATCTGGTGGAGGACGGCTCGTGTTCGGCTTCGTTGAGCGGAGATCCCGATCTCGGACCTCTCACTGACAATGGAGGTCCCACCCAAACCATGGCGCTGCTGGCTGGCAGCTCCGCGATCGATGCGGGGGATGATGCTTCCTGTCCGGCAACCGACCAGCGCGGGATATCCCGCCCTCAGGGTACACAATGCGATATCGGCTCGTTCGAGCTTGCGATGGCAGGGGAAACCTCAACGAACACGCCATCAGAGACCTCCACACCCGGCGATACGCCGACCGATACTCCGACTTTTACCCCAACCCTATCCGACACGCCAACGGATACCGCGACCGCGTCGGATACCCCGACCTTTACCCCGACCGATACAGCCACCGCATCCGATACGCCGACATTCACCTCGACATCAACAGATACACCAACCTTTACGGCGACCTCCACCCCAACACCGACCTTCACGGCCACTCCCACCTTCACCAGCACACCAGGTATCCCTGGTGTTTCAAGCCTAATTTCGCCGGCCGACCACGCCGTCCTCAACACCAAACGCCCCACCTTCCTGTGGGCCGGCCTGCCCGGTGCCACCGGCTACAATCTCCAGGCCTCCGCGGCTTCAAGCTTTAAAAGCCTTGCCATTAACGTCACGCTTTCGTCGACCACCTATACCTATGGGAGCGATCTGGTCGGGGCTGCCACTTATTATTGGCGCGTCAGAGCCAAGAACACTTATGGCTGGGGACCGTATTCCGCCGCCTGGGATTTCAAGACCGGCAATCCTCCCTCGGTTCCGCTCCTGCTGCTTCCTTCGAACAATTCCCTGGTCAGTTCATACGATCATGTGAACTTCTCGTGGAAACCGAGCACCACGCCCAGCGGCACGTCCTTCAGTCATTACGAAATTCAACTCGCCTCGGATGCGGTATTTTCCTCGCCGCTTTTTGATGCAGTTCCAGGCGGACCTTCCTATGCCGCCAGTGTAGCGCTCAGCCCCAACACGACGTATTTCTGGCATGTGCGGGCCTATAACACGGCCGGTGACCTAAGCGGTTGGTCGCTGACGTGGTCCTTCCGGACCGTCATGAGCCCGCCCACCCTGATCACACCGATCCACGATGTCACGGTCTCAACCTTGCGACCTCTTTTCGATTGGGGCGATGTAGGGGGAGCCTCGAAATATACGATCCAAATATCGGCCAGCAGTTCCTTCACTCCGACTTTGGTCACGGGCAGTCCGACCGCCTCGAACTTCACGCCAAGCAAGGATTTGCCCGCCAATACTCCGTTGTTTTGGCGGGTGCAGGCCCTGGGGACCAACGGACCTTCCGCCTGGTCTAAAGAATCTTTCGTAACTGGAAATCCACCCTCGGTGCCTCTGCTTTCCTCGCCGCTGAACCTCAACATCAGTTCCTATGCGCCCACCTTGGCCTGGTTTGTGTCCACGAACAGTCCCTCCTATTATCAGGTCCAGATCGCAACGGATCCATTATTTTCCAACTTAATTCTCGATGCCAATACGAGCGCGGCGCGCTACATGTTACCGGCCTCCACTTTGGGAAATCTTGTCCAGTATTACTGGCATGTCCGCTCTGCCAACAGCGCCGGCCAATTCTCGGATTGGTCGGCAGCCGCCTGGTTCCGCAGCCCCGGTCAGATCATGGGCAAGATCACCAACAAAGTGGGCAACGCCGGCCTGGGGGGCGTGATCGTCAGCATCCAGGGAAAGACCCTTTCAGGCACGACCGATCAAAATGGGAATTTCACGATCCGCGGCATTGTGCCCGGGAAATATAACCTTGTTCCCTCTGTGGCGGGATATGTTTTCAGCCCAAGCTCGCTTTCAGTTTCCATTACCGCGGCGAATGTATCGGGAAAGAGCTTCATCGCCTCGAAGCTGGAGACGGTTTCAGGAAAAGTTGTCCTGGATCCCCGCGCCCATCTAATGAGCGCAGGACCGGTATCTTCAAGTACTGCCATTCATGATCAGGCGGGTGGAATGAAAGCCTTCACCAGCCCTGGTGTGTCTGGCGTGACGGTAAAGGATAATCAGGGGCATTCGGTGCAAACCGATCAGAACGGAAATTACGCGATCACGAACGCTTTGCCCGGCGCCTATTCTCTGGATCTGACGAAATCAGGATATACATCGATCCCCGTGAGCAGGAATTTTGTTCTCAGTGATGATGCCTTGGCGCAGTACTTCATGATTGAACCGATCGGAAAGCCGTCGACGATAAAAGTATATAGCACGATCAATCCTCCTGACGACATCATGCCTCGGTTTTCTGCCAATGGCCGTTTTGTGGTCATCCCAGCCAATTTGGATATGGAAGGAACCATCATCGATCTTTATACCGGGCAGAGCATTCCCGGTGTTGGTTTGCAGGCGGATATTTCCGGAGATGGCCGGTATGTGGTCTTCTATACCTGGGATAGCCTGACCCCGGACGACACAAATGGCAATCCGGACGTTTATATCATGGACCGGGACCCTGACGGCAATGGCATTTTTGACGAGCCTGGAGAAACAAGCATTCGGCGTATCTCCACCATGGCAGATACAAGTTTATATAATGATGCCTATCGCTCCGCAGGCTGGCCGCGCGTTTCGGCAGATGGAAGATATGTGGTGTTTACCTCGAGCCCCTTTGCTTCTTCTTTTGGCGAAACCATATATCCAGGCTCATGCGGTAGTTTATTCATTTATGAAATTGCCACCCAGACTACAACTTGCTTGCCCCTTGGATCTGGCAGTGGGGCTGAGATTTCCGCGACGGGTCGTTTCATTACTTTTTTGTCCTATGATGGCACGGATCACTTCGATCCGAATGATACCAATAATGAGAGTGATGTGTATGTTTATGATCGGGATGTAGACAACAGCGGTGTATTTGATCAGCCGGGCAATACACTAATCCAACGGGTGTCCATTGGAACAGACGGATCTCAAAGCAATGAGAATGCTTCTTCAGGCGGCATATCTGCAGATGGCAGGTATGTCACGTTCGTCTCCTACGATATCGGCAATATTGATAATGGATATTATCGGAACGTGTACCTGCGCGATCGTCAAACCGGCATCACGACGCCGATTACCAGGAAGGTCATGATCAATGGATGCATGGAATATCTGGATCCGTACAGCCCACATATCACACCGGACGGTCGATTCATAATTTTTGTGGCAAACTCCTATATCCCGGCTCATACTTGTGGCCACTCCGACAGCACGGATGTTTCAGACGGCTGGCGTACCATTCTTTATGACAGGGATATCGATCAAAATGGTGTTTTCGATGAGCCGGGGAAAACGCTGCTCCAGGCGGTGAACTTGCTCGTTAATTTTGCGGGTGCTCCCGATGTGGTTGACAACAACATATCTGCCGACGGAAGATATATCGTGTTCTCCGCTTCTGTGACAAATTCCGAGAACCCGGATCGAGGCGTCTATCTACTTGACCGCGGAACCGATCTGAGTTTCTCGATCACAGGACGCATCACAGATGGGAATAATAATCCGGTGCCGGGCATATCGATCGACGCAGGGAACGGTCGCATGGCATTTACGGATCAAGATGGGTACTATTCCCTGCAAGGCTTACCCGGCGGAACCTATTACCTGACACCCTCCGGCGGCGGCTTCACCTTTTCGCCCACCGTTCGAGCCGTTGTAGTGCCGCCCTCCTCAACCGGTCAGGATTTCAAGACTACCACAGGCTATGCCGCCGTCTCATCCCTGAGCGGACGCGTCACCGATCTTTATGATAATGGACTTGCGGGCGTGGTTGTAGATGACGGCAATGGTCAGCAAACCACCACCGACAATCAGGGGTTCTACTCGTTCACCAATTTACCAGATGGGTCGTATACGCTGACGCCATCAGAACCCGGCTATGAATTCTACCCGCAGCCCGCGCCCATCAATGTTCACGGTGAGGATATCGGTGGCATTAATTACTCAGGTCTCAAGGTGTTCTCGATCTCCGGGCGAGTGGTGGATCAAAACGGGACCGGCATTTCAGATGTGGTTGTGGCGGATGATTTTGGATTACAGGCCACTACCGATGCCAGCGGTGACTACACCATTTCCGATGTTCCAGTGGGTGGATTCACCTTGACACCTTCAAAGACCGGATATACCTTTGACCCGGTGTGGCAATATGTGGAAGTAAGCTCGAGCGACATAACGGCCGCTGATTTCATCGGCCAGGGACCGTAGTCCTTTTATATCGGTATCCGCCGAATCGATTTATGTTCAATCCCGCCCTGGATCGAAGGCGACTGCCTCAGATCGAACGTCGTCTAATTTTTTACGCCAGCTAATTATGAATCCGGGACGGATCCTCCGGGCGGATCATATCTTTCCGGAAAGCGTGACCGCGATCTCGTTAAGTATGGGCTCGGACAGCACGTGCTAGCGCATCGAGTTGATCGCCGGCCCCATCGCGAGTGAACTTGTCGGCATCTTCGTTACTCACCAGGTTATCGAAACCGTATTGGGATTTGGCACCTTCGGAACGCAAGGCTTGGATGATTTCTGCGCGGGCAGATTGCTTTCTAGGTGTTTGCTTTTTGGCATCATCCGTTTTCCAGTTCTTGACCTCGGCCCAGTCGATCTCGGCTACCTGCGCACCTGCACTCAATTTTGCTGGCAGTTCTTCGTTCATGATCTCCGCTCTCTTTCTTGCCACTGCTGTGCTAAACTCCATCTCGAGCCTCCGCTGTATCTTTAGTGTGTCACAAGCTCAAAGATTACCAGAGAGGCCTATTTTCGGTAGTGGGTCAATTTGAAAATAACTGATAGGATGATAGTTTTTGCAACGAAAAACGGACGTTCTAGGAATCAAATTGAAGTAATAATAATGCAAGATAAGGAGTCAACTACCCCCGACAAAAGAGTGTATAATAATTTTATGAGAACCTAAGACAAAGCGAAAAGGCGGGTAACTGCCGTAAATGGGAAACAAACATGTTTTAGCTACTGATCCGCGTGGATTGCCCGTTGAGTTTTGGGACGAACGTTGGGATTGGATCAAAGAAAAGCACGCTGATTTGGAACCAGCAGGAGTAACAGAGGAGCATTTTAAAAATGCAATAGAGAAACCTGCGGAAGACTGTATCTTTGATTCTAAGAAATACCCTGATTGTGATCTTTATTATATGAGGTTTAATAAATATCTTCAGATTAGAGTTGTAGTCAGATACATTGATAACATAGGTGAAATAGTTACTGCTCATTTTTTGACAACTAGAGCCAGTGGCGAATCAATAAAGTGGATGAAAGGAAGAAATGGATAAAATTAGTACAGACCTAATAAAAGGTGCATTCGGAACTCATCCTCACGACTTCTACATAACATACGATGAATTAACGGATGAATTAATTGTTAGGATGATTGACCCCTCAAGACTTGCGTACATCAAAGAATTGGAAAACAACGACGAATTCGCTTTGCTCGTAGAGTTAGACAGTGAGGAGATTATTGGATTCCAATTATTTAATTTTGAGAGAAAACATTTGAAAGAATCTAGTTGGTCAAATCTACAACCAAAATGGGACAAGGTGAAAGATTTTTATAGACATACCGGATTTGTAAAATACCGTTATGACCCTGGTACGAATGAAAATACAAAAAGAGATTTTCCAGTGACGTCCCTAGAATTCTACAAGCAAAGCGCAAGGGTTCTTCAAAAAGAATTATCAAAAAGTCCGGCCTAACCGCCGGACTTTTTGTCTGTTTCAATCTTCTAAGACAATAATTTCTTCCACAGACCAAACATGATCTGAGATACCAGCCGCCATTGCGGGGGTTGTGGGATAACCTTGGTTCGCTTTGGTCAAAGTCTTATGGGGTCGGCAATAGTTGTAATACATGAAATGAAGACTTACAGCGGCGATTAGATTTTCAAGTTTCTTACTAAAAGCATTTGTCAATCTCGTGAAACGACGCATCTGCATTCGCATTGTGAGATTCGCTCGTTCAACATAACTTGTGGAAACTTGTGTCAAATCAGGCTTGCCCTTGATAACTTTTGTTTCCGTACCGACGCACTGTGCGGGCTATATCGTCTTTCGTCGCCCTCTACTCTTCCATAAATCTTTTCCAACATTGCGTAATCAATGTCGGGCCCAAAGGCTTCTTCAACTGCCTGTAAATTAGGTCTGTGTCCATCCGTTGTTAACTGTACGCGTTCAGCTAAACGACTCGCAAAATCGCTAATAAAAACTTTGGCTGTTTCAAGATCGCGATTGCCAACCATGAAAGAGGGGACTAGCTTTGGATCAGCATCAATCGCCGTCCAAGTCCAAACATCACCATAACCAAAAACATCCTGCTTTTCAGGGGAAAGATTCTTTTCCTTTGCATAGCAGAAAGACCAAATTTCATCGCATTGTATTTTCTTGCAATGAAGATTCCGCATGTGGTCATTCTGATATGCCGCGCAAACTGTGCCGATACGAACAAGCAGGCTGATGATCGTACCCTTTGCCGCTCCGGTCATGCGGCTTGTTGCTCGGATGCTATTGCCTTCAATAAGGCAGGTGATGATTTCTGCTTTCTTGGAATTGCTTATCTTATTCATATCTACATTATGCTTGAGCGCTCAAGCATTGTCAGGGGTTAAAGATTAAGTAAATTTATGTTGACAATTCTCGAAAATATGTTTACAATCTAATTCAAATAAGTAGACAAAAAGGGATTTATAAAAATGAGTCTCAATAAAGCAAAAAGAGAAGAGATAAGAAAATTCATCCTTCTTAATATTCGTGACCATCCCGCTGATATTGTCAATGTAACCCAAAAGAAATATAAGTTAACTCGTCCTTCGGTCTTGAGATATATTCATGATCTAACAATAAAAGATCAAATAGAATTTCAGGGTTCGACTAAAAACAGAAAATATAATTTAAAATCCATTAAAGATATTAATCTGACCTATCAAATTCAGGAACATCCAGCCGAGGATAAAGTATGGCGAAATGATGTCGTGCCATTATTACAAGGTATTAATGAGAACGTGATTAATATTTGTCAGTACGGGTTTACTGAAATATTTAATAATGCGGTAGACCATTCAGAAGGTACGGAAGTTCTAGTCAGGATTACTGTATGGATTGATCAAATAAGTATGACCATATCCGATAACGGAGTCGGCGTATTCAATAAAATCCAAAAGGAATACAACTTAGACGATCCTCTCCATTCAATCCTTGAATTATCGAAAGGAAAACTTACAACAGACCCCAAAAGTCATTCAGGAGAAGGAATATTTTTTACTTCGAGAATGTTTGATTTCTTCTCAATGATCTCAGGTAAACTAGGTTTTGGATATAAAAATGGCGTAGATTTAATAACAGAAATGGTTGAAGAGGATGTAGTTGGCACAAGGGTAATCATGTGGATTTCACCTTTCTCTAAAAGAACCACTAAAAGTGTTTTTGATAAATTCACCTCTGATGATTTTGGATTTGACAAAACAATAGTCCCCGTAAGTCTGGCACAATATGGTAAAGAGAATCTCGTTTCTCGATCACAAGCGAAACGATTATTGACACGTCTTGATAAATTTAAAACGGTGATGTTAGGCTTTGAAAAGGTTCCTCATATTGGACGAGCTTTTGCAGATGAGATATTCAGAGTTTTTGTAATGTCTCATCCGAACACTAGAATAATTCCTTATGATTACAACAAGTCAATAAAGAAACTCATAGACGAAGTTTCGCCACCAAAAAACAAGACTGGCTAATTAGCCAGTCTTGTTTTTCCATCTCGTCTTTGCCGCCTTTTGTGCTATCTCTTTCCTGCGCTTCGCCGATAACTTCGCCGCCCGCGCTTTTCCGCCTTTCAATCCGCCTAAATGTCCTAAGGATTGAGCGTGGGGATTTTTAACAACTGCTTCGGTTTCTTCAACTTCTTGGAGTTGATCTTCCGAAGTATCCTCTGTGGCTTCTGCTATAATTTGAGAAGCTAGAGTATTGACATCACTTGACTTTTTCTTGCTTGAGCGGTTTGGCATCATACGTGGTAAGATACCAAAGATAGAGAAAAAAGTCAGCGGTTCATAATTTCAAATTGACCCACTACCCCATTTTTGAAAATCCACTTACAACCTTTTCGTGCACCCAAAACAACAGATGTACTTGACAAATTCCAAAACGCGAGTACAATGCCGCTCATCAAGTCAACAAATAAGGTGATCAGTAGATAGCCGGATTGTCTCAAAATCTAGACAGCCCCATTTCTATGTGGGCTGTCTTTTTTTAACCTTTTGTTCGCTGATGAGACAGCCCCGTTTCTGCGGGGCTGTTTGTTTTTAACTTCACCTTTCGAGGCGCTCATGGAAGTCACGCTTTCCCGCAAAACCCTTCTTTGGTCCATCACGATCCTCGTTCTTGTCGCAGGGGCGTGGATCGCATCCGTTCCATGGCGAAATGGATTGTTTACCCAGTGGATGGCACGCTCCAACGCGCCTTCCACCAGCGAGCCCGCTTTCTCAGCCGTGAACTCGATGTTCGCTCCGAACACTTCAAGCGAGGGCGCCTGGGAGCAGCAGGTCTGTGCGGGCATGACGCCGGATGGCTGCAAGCTGTTCGAGGACCTGTACGGCCCTGCGATCTGGGGAATGGTGTCTACCGGCAAATTGCCGAAGACCACGTTCACGTATGCGGGAGTCGCGCAGGAAGTATCGCGAACCGATCAGGTTTGGAAACTGCATACTTCCAACGCAGCGCAGCCCTGGCTCTATGTCGAAGTGTCTCAGGATTCAACCGCGCATCCATGGCTGCTCCTGCGCATCCTGTTCGACCAGGAAGCGCAGGCCCGCTATGGAGGCAGGTGATGGAATGAAGGGATCTATGAGCCGCAAGATTGTTTTCAGCCTGATCCTTGTCGCTTTACTTGTTGTCGTAACCATTCCGGCCGGCGCGCAGAGTCCAAACCCGCCCGCCCCCGATCCAAACAGCGCCTGGGCAGGCGTGTTCAATCCGGATGGCACTCTCAACTCGAGCTTGAAAGATGGCGGGCAAATGACTCAACAAGCCAGCTGGATGCCAAGCGTGCTGGGTGTTTCCATCCCCGCCACCTATCATGTGTATTACACCTCGAGCGGCAATACCGTGGTGATCCCCAATGCCATCACCGAGTTCTTCATGAATGCCAACCCGCAGGAGTCGGGTCTCTCCGAGGCCGCCTCGGAATACGAATCAAGCGGAGGGTTTATCACCGACATCCTCGGGCAGGCTGCCGGCGGCCAGCCCCTGCAGACCTCGCTCGGGCAGAACGTGAGCCCCGATCAGTTCGCACAAGACATGATCTCAGGGCAGGCGAATATTTGGTCGTTGTCACTCAGTACGGCATTCAACACTTTGAATCTCCTGGCCTCCACAACATTGCACGATCAAGACCTCTACCTGGCCGCCCTCCTGTACACATCGGACGAGTGTGCTGAGGCTCCCCGTGGCTGCACGGCACAAAACCTGCCTCCCTCTCCACCGCCTGCTCCTGCAATTCCTCCGCCCAGCAAGTGCCCGGCCGCCAGCGTCCATCCCGGAGCGATCTCATACGGCGGGAGCAAAACCTATCCTCCGTATCCTTTGGTGGTGGGGCAGGATCCCAGTAAGACCGGCGTGGATGTCAGCTTCCACGCCTCGGTCGCGCCAACGATCTATATCTACTACATTCAAGTCCCCATTCGTTCCTGCGAAACCGGCCCGGATGGCGCGGGCAATTACGACTGCGGCGGCGGCTCCGGGCACATGGTGACCACCGGCTACCGCTGTGTCCAGCAATCGCGCAGTTACAACGAATGCATCGCATCGGCCTCGGGTTCGATCTCGCTTTCCAGCGCCTCGCGCGATTGGATCTTGAACACGCTTTCGGTTCAATACCCCGAGGCTTACATCCACAAACCATACTTCGGCTTCGGCGGTTCCGGCTGCGCATGGTCGGCGTCCGGGCAGGGAGTGCAGATCGATGATCCGGGCGCCTGGCTGATTGCCATCGCCGGACGGACCTCGGGCACGCCGGTTTCAGGCCCGCGCGGATTCTCCGGAGGCGGTTCACCTTTTGATGTTTGGTTGAAGGAAGTCGAGATCATCCATTGAGCACTTTTTTTTCCGCGACCTGGATGGCTTTGATCTGGGTGATCAACGGGATTCTGGTGATCATCTATTTTGCATTCGAACACTTTTCCACGATCTTATTGGTCGGCTCCGCCGCGGCGTTCGTTGGACGCACCCCAAAAGAGCAGCGCGCCTGGGCGGCGGGATCGGGCCTGCTGGCCATCGTTTCAGCGCTGGCCGCGCCGTTTCCCGTTCCCTGGTTTCTGCTTATGCTCTCCCTGGCAGGCTGGATCGGGCAGTGGCTCGAGCAGTACAACAAACCCGCTGCGCGTTGGAACACGATCCGCGCCCAGGCGCTGTATGCCATCGCCGGGCTCGGTTACGCGGCTTATCGCGGCTTCGGTCTGGATAACGCCCTCCTGTCTGATCCAACCATGGCGCAAGGTGCAGGGTATATCAGCACGATCCTCGCCATTGCCATGTATGCCATGCCGCTCGGTTTCCTGGTCATGCTGGCGCAATCCATTTGGGCTCATCCACCCGCGCCCAGCGCGCCCGGGGAGATGATCTCCACCATTCGGACCAGGGGCAAAGGGTAGGCAATGCAGGCTCACTCGACTCTTCGCAATTTTGTCTCGAAGCATGCGGCGTTACACAACTTGGGCACCGTGCCACGCAGCGGCCGGGCGGCACATCGGCTGAAAGGCGCTATGGCAGATCTACTCTCGCGAGAGGGGAGCTTCAGCGGCCCCAGGAACAAGGACGGGCGCTGGCACTCTAAGAACAAGAGCGTGTGTTTATGCTGACCATCGTCGACAACGGCCTCAGCTTTCAGGATGGAAACCTGCGCTATGCCTTCTTCGAGATCGAGAAGGATGGACGCCGGTTCTTCCGCTGCGTGGCATTGAAGGAACTGCTCACCATTCCCGCCAGCGAGCGCGAAGACTATGAACTGTTGAGCAAACACCATATGGCCGTGCGCGGCCTGCACAACGCCGGCATCAATTTTGTCTACGCCGCCATGGGCATCTACAGCCCCGAGCATGTAGGCATCGTGCAGTATTTCGGCGCGGCAGGAGAGGGCGCCTCGCAGGAAGAGGCCGCTAGGATCGCGCTGGTGGGTGCCGGTACCGTCGAAGCGGTGTTGGCAAATTTCCCGCAGACCAAACTCGGAGCGCCGCACAAGGACTGGCTGCAATGGTATCTGGACTTCATCACCACGCGCGCCAGGAACATCGCCGCCGTTCTCGGTCATCCCGATCCACGCACGGGGCGCATGGGATTATCGAGCGACGGGACCATCGGCGAGGATTCAGATACGGAGCTTTCGCAGGAACAGAACGAGATCCTGTTTCGCGGACTTTCCAAACTGCGCCAGAACTTTGTCTTCCAGGTTCTGGCCGAGCACGAGACGCGGCAGAACATGACCACGGCGCTCCTGCGCGTCGCGGAAGTTGCCTCCAATGTCGCTTCACGGCGCAAAGGATCGGTCGGTATCGGATTCAGTCTGGGCATCCCGCTCATGGCCGCCCTCGCCCAGAATCAATCCACGACTCTCGGCGCCGGTCAGGGGACCACGCACAGCGTCTCGGACGGGGTCTCGCAGGCTTGGGGCAGCACGCACGCCCTCGGCCACACCCATGCCACGGGTGAAACCAGCACAGTAGGCGAGTCGCAGACCGTAGGGGAAAGCCGGTCCAGTTCGTACGGCACTTCGCATGGCACAGCTCACACCACCTCACACGCCTCCACGAGCGGGCATGGCTCCTCATCGGGCGGCGGCTACAGCGAACCCGCGGGAGGCGGCTTGGGCGATATCGTCAGCGGGATCTTTCATGGTCAGATGCCCAACCTTCAGCAGCTCGCCAACGGCATAGGGGTCAACATCAGCCCGGAGGGCCTGGGCATCTCGCGGCCGCCCGAAACGATCTCGGGCTTCAGCTCCTCCTCCAGTTTCTCATCGAGCACGAGCGGCGTGGCGGACAGCACCATGCAGTCCGCCATGCAAAGCCAGGGGCACGCCACGATGGAGGCCCATACCAGCATGCAGTCGCAATCGCAGTCCGTGTCCGATGCAAACAGCGTGTCAGACGCCGTGAGCCGGAGCGCAAGCCAGAGCCATGCGGTGGGTGAGGCGGTATCGCAAAACCGTTCGGTCAACGAGGGGCAAGGCGTAAGCGCCGGACTCAGCACCGGCCTGCTGCCCGGCCTCAACATCAATCGTTCCTGGCACACGGAGGATGATGTAGCAGACCGCGTGACCGAGGTCCTGCGCAAGTTGGAGGCGCTCGCCAACCAGGCTTCGGCGGAAGGCGGCTTCATGGCGAATGCCTGGTTGTTCACCGAGACCGAGGAGGGCGATGCGGCGGCCTCCGCCCTGGTGCCGCAGGCCTTCCATGGGGTGAACGTTCCCACCCCGGTACTTACGATCAAGCCCTTGCAAACGGACGAAGCGGAACTGCGCGCTCACGCGTTTTCGTTCACGCCTTGGACCGACCTCGACGATGGGGATCCATTCAGCGGATGCTTTTGGACGCGCTACGCGACGATGCTGACGGCGGGGCAGCTGGCGGCATACACCGCGCCTGGGCTTTTTGAAGAAGGCTCCGCCTCCACCACGATGTCGAAGCTCCCGCAGGAAGTTGGCTTTTATCCCAATATGCCCGGAGACGTGGTCATGGGACACCAGTACAGTCCCGAGACAGGTGACCTGACCACCGCCCAGGTGCGGCTCGATCCCGAGACGCTGATGCACACCATGGCGGCCGGCGATACCGGCTTCGGCAAGTCGGTTGCGATGATCCGCCTGGCCTATGAAACGACCCTGCGCTGGAAGATACGCACGGTCGTGCTGGACTTTGGCGCAGGCTGGCGGACGCTGCTCAATGCGCCCGGACTCGAAGGACATGTCGAGATACTTCAACTCTGGCCGGACGCGGTGCGTCCCATGCGTTGGAATCCCATGCAGATCGGGCGCAACATTGCGCCGGAGACCCAGTGGCGCGCATTCGCCGACGTGTTCGGCGGGATCGCCCAGCTGGGTGTGAAGCGCCAAAAGCAGGAACTGCTGGAAGCGATGCGCCGCATCTACGGCGTTGGCCGGAAGAAGACGGAGGGCACGCTCCAGGACACGGGAGGCGGCGTGCTGGTGGACGACCCGGAAGTACGCGCGAGCGAGATGTGGGGCAGGGTACGCCCTGGCGAGGCGGACATGTCAGGGGCGGGGGCAGGCACCCTGCTCGGTGATCTGAGCAGTTCGGCGCGGCAGGCGCTCGCGGTGCAGCGCAGTTCCACCATCGGGTTCGCCGACCTCTACCAGAACGTACAGGATAAATTGAAAACTGTGCCGCCGCGCGACACCATGCTCACCGGGGTGCTTGAAGGGATCTTGTTCCGCCTGAATCCTTTAGTTCAAGGAGCGGCCGCGCTGCAATTCGCTCCCGGCCTCAATACGGTGCCGATCGAGGATCTCAGCAAGCAGGGCGGCTGGGGCGTGACCATCATCGAGGGCGGCATGTTCCTCGATGAATTCGGCAAGGCGTTTCTGCTGGGCTGGACGGGCTGGCATATCTACATGGACATGGTGGCGCGGCGCGTGCACGAGGTCAACGAGGGCGAGCCGCTCCTGCAGGTCATCTATGAAGAAGCCAACAAAATATTCGTAAAGGACCAGGGCAGCACGAGCGGCGATGAAGGGATCGGGGGAATCTCAGCCACTCAGCGCTTTGCCGACATGTTCCGCGACGCGCGCAAGTACAAGTGCCGGCTGCATGTCATCACCCAGGCCCCTCATCTGCTGGCGGATGACATCGTTTCATCCTGCAGCAACCTGATCGTTGGTTATCTTAAGAATCCGAAAGACAAGGACCTGGTGCTGGCTGCGCTGGCCCGCTCCGAGAAGGGCTTTCATGATGAACCCTGGCGCCGCTTCCTGGACGATATACCGGTCGGGATGGCGGTTGGTCGTCTGCCCTATACCACGCAGCGGGAAATGCAGAGGCCGTTCCTCTTCAAGCCGCTCATGCTGGAGGTGCCGGAGCCAAGCGACGAGGATATTGCGCGCAGGCTGGGGAGGATCGCCTTATGAAGGATATCGTAACCGCTGCGGCAAAGAACGCCAGGGCGGCTGTCAAGCGCAATACGTTGGTCGCATTGATCGTCGCATCGGCCTGCATCGGCATGATCGCCTTCGCCTGGCTGGGTTCTGTGATCTCCCGTGAGCCTTGGAAAAGTCCGGACCTTTCGACCTCCACACCCACCAGCACGATCACGCCGGGATGGTGGGCGCAAATCCTTACACCGACTTTGCCGCCTTCGTTCCAAACACCGGCGCCCGCCTCCACATCTGCCGCTCATGCCAAGCCTTGAGGTCTTATGACATCGAAACCATTACCCGATCAGGAGAATGAAGGCCAGGACTCTAATTACAAGAACGAGTACTTGTACTCCAACCACAAGAACGAGTACTTGTACTCCAACCACAAGAACGAGTACTTGTACTCCAACCACAAGAACGAGTACTTGTACTCTAATTACAAGAACGAGTACTTGTACTCCAAGGACAAGAACGAGTACTTGTACTCCAAGGACAAGAACGAGTACTCGTCCACGGGGCAGCAGTCAGGGGAATCTGCCCACATCGTATTTTTCGAGAAAGATGACCCGGGCGCGCTGGAGGCACTGCGGGCGGCGATCGAGCGCTTGAACATCCCGATCGTCGGCCTGGTGGTGAAAGTCAAGGAAGGCAAAGACGGCGCCGAGATCGTGAACTGGATGTTCGCCGACGCCGACTTCATCAAGTCACTTGTTTTCAGCAGGCCCAATAAATAATTTCAATGATAAGAGGTGCTAAGCCATGAAAAAGATCTTCCCCATCATCCTTGCAGGAATTGTGTTTGTGACAGCGCTGGTGCTGCTGCGCCCCGCCCCTTCGCGGGTGGTCGTTGTGGCGGCAACGGACCTTCGCGCAGGACATGTGTTGAAAGATACCGATCTCAGCCTGCTGTCTGTTCCAGAGAGCGCCCTTGCCCCCGATGTCATCACCGACAAAACACTTGTGATCGGTCAGCCGCTGCGCATCGATCGCGGACAAGGCGATGTGATCCGCGCCTCCCAGATCGGCAATTTGATCCAGGTCCAGCCCAATGAACGCGCGGTGGCAGTCAAGATCACAGACTCCACCGGCGTGGCCGGGCTGCTCGTCCCGGGCCAGGAAGTGGGAGTGGTGGCCTCGATCCCACAACAAAACTCGGGAGATCCCGGCGTATTCTCGAAGGCTGCCATCGAGGGGCTGCGCGTGCTTTATATCGATCCCGCCTTTGCGGCCAACATGGATGCGAACACTGTCCCTCCATCGCAGGCAACTCCCAATGCCCTCTCCGGATTGAACACGACCGAGCGCGCCGCAACAGGCACGGTCCTCCTGGCGGTGCCCACCAGCTTGCAGACCGTCTTCTACGATCTTTCATCGCAGGGCGGCGCTTCTCAGACGCGCGTGGTCAACGCGCTTGAGCTTCTGTCCGCCCTTTCGAGCATGGATGGTGCGACGATCACACTGTATTTGATGCCGCAGGAGGGAACCGCCGCGAAGTTCACATCCCCCGGACTCTGGCTTCCCAACCTGGTCGTAACGGTGCCCCCAACTCCCACACCGACCATGCCTGTGACGGCCACGCCCACTTTGATCCCGTAGGCAGCAGGTGCAGGATGTGGAATAACCAACCTTCCCAAGGCAGCGGCATGGCGCCGGTCAGCATCCTGCTGGCCCATCGCGACATGAGCATCACCACGGCCTGGTATCAAGCCCTGCAAGTGGACGCGCGCTTCCGCGTGACCAGCATGGCGAATACCCCGCAGGATCTGCGCGCCAAATTGGCATCCTCACCGGAGGTGATCTTGCTGGATGCGACCGTCTTCGACGGCCCGCCGCCGCTTATTGAAGCCTTGACAGCGATCACGGGCGCGGTCTATCTGATCGTTCCGGGCGGCGTTGAAGCAAGTTTCGTTGAAGAAATAAAAGCCATTCCGTCCGTGAAATCCGTCTCCGTGGGCGATGTGAACCTGGCGGACTTTGCCGCCCGCGCCTACGCCGATGCGCTGGCCCTGCGCCGGACGATTCCCGCTCCTTCACAGGCCGTATGGAACGGCGGACAAGCGCGAAGCGCTGGGATCGGCGGCCTGCGTATCGTAACCGTCTGGAGCAGGTCCGGCGGCACGGGACGAACCACCCTTGCCATTGCCCTGGCTCAAGCCGTCGCACGTCGCGGGCTGAAGACGCTTTTGATCGGCCTCGGTTCCCCCGATACGATGCCGCTGCAACTTGGGCTCAGGCCTGAGCCAAACATCGTTTCCTGGATGGCCAGCCCAACCGATGAAGGTCTGCGCGCCAGCATCCAGACGGCGGGGGATCTGCATGTGCTGCCCGGATTTCCGGACATCATCTCCGAATCGCAGGGGGAGCGCGCCGCAGACGCGCCTGGTTCGGTCAACGAGCTGGTCACCTCCGCCGCGTACGGCGGCTATTCCGCCATCCTCCTCGATACGCCCTCCGCAGGAGGAGTTGTGCCGCGCGCGCTTTCCTCAGCGAACACCTGGCTCATGGTCGCCCGCCCTACGGTGTCCGACGTGTGGTCGGCGGTGGAGGCCTTCCGCACCGTGACCCAGAAGATCGCAGGCCAGCATCGCATCACACCCGGCAACATCTTCGTGGTATTGAACCAGCGCACGAATGGCATGCTCACCGCCGATCAATGGCATACGGCCGCAGATACTGCCTGCCGAAAATTGAATCTCAATATCGGCTTTCCGCCGGTGATGGCAGTGATCCCTTTTTCTGCGGATGTTCCACTGGCTCAGGATAATGGACGCTCGGCGCTCGATGCTTCGGATGAAGTCGCGCGGCCCCTTCACCATTTGGCTGAAATGTTATTTGGAGGCCCGGCGGTTGCGCCGTCCTCTTCATCCAGGAACGATCGAGTGATGCAGCTTGGCCCCTTGAAGATCCGGACGAGCAAGTGACCGGCGCCCGCTTTTATTTTTGGAGCAGGCAGAGATGAGCTGGGATTCTGTGGTTCCCGTATTGACGGAGGAGGATCGGCAACGCGTGATCGAGGATGTGGCCGCTCAGCTTCAAAACCTGACACTGGCGGAGATGCGCGGCGAGCGCGAGAAACTCATCCTGCGTGTGTCGCCCCTGGTGCACTCTGCCATCTCGCGCCTGGCGCTGCAGGCCGCGCCCGATCAGGTTCAGGAAATGGCGCGCGCGGTGGTGGCGCGCGTGGGAGGTCTCGGCTTTCTCGAACCGCTGCTCCGTATTGATTCAGGGCTTTCCGAAATTGCCGTTACGCCCGACGGCGGCGTATGGGTGCTTCGCAAGGGTGCAGGCTCCTTCGAGAAGCTGGGCCTGGCGCCGTCCCACACGGACGTGTGGCGCGCAGCCGAAACACTGCTTGCACCGCTGGGCCGCGCCCTTACGGAGGCCTCACCCTCCGTGGATGCGAAGATCCCGCGCCAGGAGGGATTGCCGGGCGGCGCGCGGGTCAAGATCATTCATCCCGTGGTGGCCCCGGGTCTCGGATATCCGAGCATCAACATCCGTTTGTTTGAGCCCAGACCAGTGCCGCCCGAACAGTTGATCGAGTGGAAAGTGGCTCCGGAAAAGGTGATCCATGGACTGGTCGATCTGGTTGGAAAGGCTTTGCGCGTGCTGGTGATCGGCGGCACGGCCTCCGGCAAGACCACCATGCTTTCCGCCCTTTGCGCGGGTGTTCCGAAAGAGGCACGCGTGGTAAAGATCGAAGACCCGGAGGAGATCTGGCTGGACCACCCGCATGTCGTCACGCTGGAAGCGCGGCCTGCGCAAGTAGGCTCGAGCATTGCGCCCTACACCCTTGCCTCGGCGGTCGATGATGCCCTGCGCATGTCGCCGAAATGGTTGATCGTGGGCGAGATGCGTAGAGGCGATGCGGTGGCGGCCTTGTTCCGCGCTCAGATGTCGGATCATCCCGGCCTTTCCACTTTTCATGCCGAAGGGCCGGAGGCCGCAGTGATGCGACTGAATTTGCTGCTCGCAAGCGATGTTGGAATCCGCGCTGAGGCGGCAAAAGAAATGTTTGCTCAGGCTGTGGATCTGATCGCACAGGTGGGCTGGCAGGGGGGAAAGCGCACCCTGATCGGCGTTTGGGAAGTGGACAAAATTCTCAAAGGCGGCAACGTGCGCTTTTCCCAGGTCTATAAGCCGGGCGATTCGGAGCTCATGCCCCTTTCGACCACACGGCGAATTTAGGATTTTCCATATTCTGAATTAGAAAGCGAGTACCTGTGATGAGCACCAACCTATTCGACCTTCCACCCATTCTTTCAACAATCCTTCCGTTTATAGGCGCCGCCGCGCTGGCCTGGATCGCATATCTCGTTGGGGGGAGGTTCCCGCTGCAGATCGGAAGATCAAGGAGCACGTCTCGGATCGAGAAGTTCGCAGCGGCCAAGCGCGGTGAAACGAAGTTTTCCCCCGCGCCGATCGGAAGCTTTCAGCATCGGGTGCGGATCGCATTTGCGGGAGTAGGCATGGATGCATCCGGTAACGAGGAATATTACCTTTTGCTTTCCCGCATCGCAGCCGGGGCAGGCATGTTCCTGATCCTTCTTCTGATCGGTCTTCCATGGATCACTAGCCTGATCGGTTTTGCAGCAGGTTATGTTTTTGTAGATGGCTGGGTCAAGCGCGCCTGGAGCAAGGTCCGCACCGAGATCGAAGCTGAGCTTCCATCGTTACTGATGCGTTTGAACGCCACCATCCAAGCCTCTCCAAATGTGCCTGCTGCATTGGCAACCGTCGCGAAGACACTGCGCTCCAATGGCCCGTTGCGCGCCTGGACGCTGGAGAT
>Ga0335081_10001430_pt1 | contig 38081 bp, 34 predicted proteins | sample Lox_Sample_35_FD_206713 | JGI IMG/M metagenome (GOLD analysis project Ga0335081, IMG submission 206713) | Soil microbial communities from Loxahatchee National Wildlife Refuge, Florida, United States - Lox_Sample_3.5 | ecosystem: Environmental > Terrestrial > Soil > Wetlands | place: USA...
TTGCTCTTCGGTGACGATGCGCAGCTTGAGGCTCGGATTGACGACGATCGCGGGGCGCACGAAGTTGCCGCCTCGCATGTCCCCGCCCGGGAGCTCGCCGAATTCGAGTACCTTGGCGCCGGAGTCTTTGGCCTCCTTGATCAGGCTCTCGACGAAGGCCTTCTGGGCCGGTGAATGCAGCGGCCCCATCGTCGTCTCCTTATCCAGGCCGTAGCCGAGCTTGACCTTCTGCAGGCGCGCGCTCAAACCCTTCACCACCTCGTCTACACGCGACTTGTGCACGAACAGCCGCTTGGCGTTCATGCAGATCTGTCCGGTGGTGTCGTAGATAGCCGCGAACAGCCGGTCGAGGTGAGTGTCATCGATGATGGCGTCCTTGAGTACGATTGCCGCATCGTTACCGCCCAGTTCCAGCGTGACACGCGTCAGGCTGGCGGACGCCAGCTCCATCATCTTCTTGCCCCCGTTGACCGAGCCGGTAAAGCAGACCTTGGCAACGTCGGGGTTGCGGACGAGCGCGGTCATGTTGGCGTCGGGCCCGGTGATGACGTTGAGCACGCCGGGCGGCAGCTGCCGGGCAATGCGCTCGACGATGCGTGCTGTGGCGAGAGGGGCCGTCAGCGGCGGCTTCACGATGACGGTATTGCCGGCGAGCAGCGCCTGCGGGAGTGAGGCCCCCAGAATGGCGACCGGCCAGTTAAAAGGCACGATGATGGTGACCACGCCGAGCGGCTGGTAGGACACGGTGGTCTGCACCGGAATCGCACCCGGAATCGGGGCGAGCACCTTCGATGCGTTCACCTCCTCGGTATGATTGAGCGCCAGCTTCCAGCGCAGCTCCAGCACCAGCGAATCGATCCAGGCTTCGAAGCGGATCTTGCCGTTCTCCTGCGACAGAATGGCTGCATCGTCATCTCGGTTCTCGGCGATGCCGGCGAGCGCCGCCAACATCTTCTCGGAGCGCTGCTGGGGCGAAAGCGCAGCCCAGGCCGGGTAGGCGGCCTTCGCGGCGGCGACCGCATCGCTGACATCCTGTGTGGTGGCTGCAGCGGCGTAGCCCACGACCACACCCGGCTTCGCGGGATCGGCGATCGCCATCTTGTCCGTCGTCTGTCGTTCTTTGCCCCCTATGTATAAAGGAGTGGTCACTGAGTTGGACATGGATGGCTACCTCTCTAATATTTTCATGTAATTTCAAAGACTTAAGATATATAGTAAAACTCAAATCTCTGAAATGTCGCCCGGGCGTCGATCGCTATCGTAGAACAGGCGCGTACATCGCTGCCAAGGGAATCGCATGACGAGTCTCACCCCGTTTTTGCTATTTGACGGAAACTGTGCCGAGGCGATGGCGTTCTACCAGTCCGCCCTGGGCGGTGACCTGACGATCACGACCGTCGCGGACACGCCCATGCGGGGGCAGCTGCCGCCGGCGCAGCATCACAAGGTGGCCTATGCCCGCCTGAGGAGCGGCGCGCTGGAGTTTTCGGCGACCGACTGGCTGCACCCGTCGCGAACCGCGAGACCAGGCAACACTGTTGGCCTTTTCGTGCAGGGCGGCGAATACCCCGAGCTCCGAGCGATCTTCGACAAGCTCGCCGCCGGTGCGGATCCGGCGCTGCTGGATGACCTGCGGCAGATGCCCTTCGGAGCCTACGGACACCTTGCCGACCGGTTCGGCGTCCATTGGTTCTTTCAGGGCAAGTAACGCAAGTCCGCCAGACCCCGCACGTTGAGCCGGTAGACGAACACACTGCCGGCGTGCGCCTGCTCTCGGAGCGCGGCAGCCGGCAATCCCTCGCGCGCCGAGGTGACGAAGAGCAAGTCCAATCCGCGGCCTCCAAAGGCAATGCAGGTGGGCTGCGATGCGGGCACCTCGAGCACACCGCTGATCGAGCCATCGGGGGCATAGCGCACCACGCGACCGGCGCCCCACTGCGCACTCCAGAGATGGCCCTCCGCATCGACGTTCGCGCCGTCGGGGAATGCGCCCTCGGGTGTCTGTGCGAACCTCACGGGGTTGGACAGTGCGGCACGGCTCGCATGGAGGTCGTACCTGAGAATCGACCGCCGTGGCGTGTCGGCAAAATACAGATGCCTGCCGTCGGGACTGAAGCAGATGCTGTTGCTGATGGCGATATCGGTGAGATGGACCAACGTACGGTGACCCTCCAGGCAGTACAGCTTGCCCTGCGGGTCGCCGGGGCCTTCCGTCATCGATCCCGCCCAGAAGCGCCCCCGTCGATCCACACGACCGTCGTTGAAGCGGACGTTGGCAGCCTCATGCCGGGGTCGGGCAATCCACACCGTTTCGCCCGACTCGGGGTGATACAGCGCGAACCCCGATTCAAAGGCGGCAACGAGACGCTCGCTGTTCGCGACGAAGCCGAAAGAGCACAGCCGCTCGGGAACCTCGTAGCGCTCGAGTGAGCCGCTCCGCGGATCGTAGCGGTACAGGCGGCGTTCCTGGATGTCGGTCCACCACACACGCTCGGCGACCGGGTCCCAGGCGATGCCCTCACCGAGGGTGTTGCCGGCGGGAATGATCTCCACGAGCTCGGCCGTGAATCCGCGCGGCATCGCTCCCTCACCAGAACGCTGCGTAGAAGAGCAGCACCGCGGCGAGCACGATCAGGCTGAGCGCCACGTCGCTTCGGCTCCAGCTGGCGCGCGTGGCGCGCCGCTCATCCGCTGTCGCGCCATACCAGGTGAAGCGCACACTTCCCGCCGCCGGTGCCTGCGTCACAAGGCTGAGAATGACCATCAGGGCCGCGGTGACGCCCAGCAGAATCTGCGTGTAGTAGAGCCAGTGAATGTTCCAGAAGGCGAAGATCCAGCCGTGCCGTGCCCGGATCGGAGCGATGGCAGCGGCGTATTGCGCCGGCGAGAGCGCGTGGTGATAGAGCTGTTGCTTGAGCCGGCCGACCAGGGCGCCGTCGTCGCGCATCACGAGATCGGCCGCGAGGCGCGCGAAGCCGCCGCCGACGCCGATCGCGAACGCCCACAGCGCGGCCGGCGCCGTCGCCCGCCTCCAGAACACCCCGAGCAGGAACAGCGCGGCGATGGCGGGCGAGAGGTAGCCCTGGACGCTCTGCAGATACACGTACAGGTCGGAGTGCAGACTCTTGATCACCAGCACCCAGCAGATGCCCATCACGACGATCGCGGCCGTCGCGACGCGGCCGACCAGCACTTCAGTGCGTCCCGAGGCATTCGGGTAGCGCTCGCGAAAGAAATCCATCGTGACCAGTGTCGCCGACGCATTGAACTTGGAGGCGAGTGATGCCATGAGCGCCACGATCATGGAGCAGGCCACCATGCCGCGCAGGCCATGCGGCAGGATCTGCGCGACGAGCGAGGTATACGCGGCATCGCCGTCCGTCGTAAACGCGCTGCCCGGCACTCGCGTCAGGGCGAAAGCGATCATGCCGGGCACCAGGAAGATGAACACCGGCGTGAGCTTGAGAAAGGCCGCGAGAATCGCCCCACGGCGGGACTGGCGCTCGTCTTTGCCTGCGAGCACGCGCTGCACGATGTACTGATCCGTGCACCAGTACCAGAAGCCGATGATCGCCGAGCCCGGCAATACGGCCGCCCAGGACCACTCGGGATCGGCCAGTGGGCGAATGAGGTGAGCGTTGGGCCCGACGGCGCTCAGCATGGCGCGCCACCCGCTGAGCAGGCTGCCGTGGCCCAGTGCCTGCAGTCCTGAATAGAGGATGCACAGCGAGCCCAGGATCAGCACGGGTGCCTGCAGTACGGCCGTGTACATGATGACCCGCAGTCCCCCGAGCACCGTGTACAGGCCGGTCGTCAGCGCCAGCCCGAGCGCGATCACCCAGAACACATCCAGGTGCACTCCGAGGATGTCCACGCTGTCGATGCCGAGGAGCGTGCGCACCACGACATCGCCGGCGTAGATCGTAACGGCGATCTTGGTAAGCACGAGACTTGCGATGGTGAGCAGGCTCAGCACGTTGCGCGACCCGCGACTGAAGCGCAGCTCGAGAAACTCGGGCATCGTGAAGACTTTGATGCGCGCGTACAGCGGCACGAAGACCCAGCCGAGCACGAGGATGAGCCATGACTGGATCTCCCAGTGCGCCATCGCCATGCCGGTGGCGAAGCCAGCCCCGGCAAGGCCGACGAGATGCTCGGAACCGATGTTCGAGGAGAAGATAGAGGTGCCGATCTGTACCCAGTTGCTGTCGCGACTCGAGAGGAAGTAATCCGCCCCGGAGCGGGCCTTGATGCGGACGGCATAGGCGACGATGGCGATGATGGCGGCGCAGAACAGCCCCACCACGATCCAATCCGCGGCATCGAAGACAGAGGCGGTCGCGGCAGGTTGCGGCGTGACCATCGATCACTCGCTGAAGGCTGCGACGGTGACGTGCCGGGCGACCAGGAAGACATCGGCCACGCACTGCAGCGGCCGCGGGTCGACCTCGCAGGCCCCGTGGGCGATCAGCTCGGCAAAGCGCCGGTAGATGGCCGCATACTCGCCCTCGAGCGAGGCCTGTGGGCGCGGCGCCGCGCCGTTGTCGAGGCTCAGCGTCGCGCCTCCGTCGGCGAGCTGCACGGATCCCCCCTCGGTCAGGAGATCGATCTCCCACCGCGGCGGGCCGGGGTGACGAAAATCCATCGTGGCGGAGATCTGTGCGCCGCCCGAGCTCTCGAGCTCGAGCTCCGCTGCGATGGGGACAGCCCAGTTCTCCGGCACGAGCAGCCGGGCCGATCGGGGGAAGAGGGGATCCGGGAGGAGTCGGGTCAGGATCGACAGTGCGTTGATGCCGGCGTCGAAGACGCCGAATCCTCCCGGTTCGCGCAGCCAGCGCTGCCCCGGGTGCCAGCGCCTGACATCCTCGAGCCAGTTGATCCGTGCCCGGCGCAGGGTGCGCTCGCGCAGCAGCCGCTGCGCGTCGGCGACCGCAGGCGCGTGCTGCGAGTGCCAGGTCGCATAGAGTGTGCGTCCGATCGCCGCGGCAGTGCGCGTGAGGTGCTCGAGCTGCGTGATCGAGGCGCAGGGAGGCTTCTCGAGCAGCACGTGCTTGCCGTGCGCGAGCGCGAGCCGGCCGGCTTCGTAGCGCGCCATCGGCGGCGTGCAGATCGCCACGGCGTCGAGATCGGCCTCGGCCAGCATGTCCGCGAGAGCCGCAAAGCTCGCAATGCCTGACTCGCGAGCCTCGGGGTCCGCCGCTGCCACGAGCCGGAAGGCGGGATTCGCGGCGATCGCCGGGAGGTGCTGATCGCGCGCAATCTTGCCGAGTCCGACGATGCCGATTCGGATGGGCGCCATCACAGCACGCGCACCTCCGTTGCCGGTGCGGCCACGCGCTCGAGTCGATTGCGCAGCGGCAGGGCAAACGGCGCCGCCTCGATCTCGAAGACATCCCCGATCTGGGTGCGCACGCCGTCGGCGAAGGACAGCGTTGCGGTTCCGAAGAAGTGCACGTGAACATCCCCGGGGCGCCGAAAGAGTGAGTACTTGAAGTGATGGTGCTCCAGATTGCGTACGGCGTGTGACATGTTCGCCTCGCCGGTCAGGAACGGACGCTCCCACGCAACCACGCCGCCGCGGCGGATGCGGACGGTCCCGCGCACGTCGGCCGGCGGCTCGCCGAGCAGCAGCTCCGGTCCCAGAGCTGCCGGGCGCAGCTTCGAGTGCGCGAGGTACAGATAGTTGGTGCGCTCGGTGAGGTGGTCCGAGAACTCGTTCGCGAGCGTCACGCCGAGCCGATACGGCGTACCATCCGGGCCGATGAGATAGATGGCGGCCAGCTCGGCTTCCTCGCCGCCGTCGAGCGCAAAGTCGGGCATCGGGAGCGGCTGTTCCGGCCCGACGATGCTGCGCCCATCACCCTTGTAGAACCACTCGGGCTGCACGCCGCTGTGACCGGGCGGCGGCTTGCCGCCCTCGAGGCCCATTCGAAACATCTTCATCGAGTCGCTGGCATCGGTCGTGCGTGCCGCCGCATGCATCCGGTCGCGTGCGTCGGCGGAGCCGAGGTGCGTGAGTCCCGTGCCCGTCAGAATGACGCGCGCGCTGTCGGGGTGATCGATCGGGGCGAGGAGACGCCCCAGTGCGAGTGCGCTTTGCAGATCGACTTCCTCCGTACAACCGGCGGCATCGATCGTCGCGCTCAGGGACTCCTGCGCCGCCACCGCCGCCCGCGCGAGCTCGTACACGCTCACCGCTCCCTTGATTCGGCGGGCGCGAACCCCGTCGTAGGCCGCCACGGCGCGCTGCCCGTCCGCCGTGCGAAATTGCAGCAGGCGCGTGATCACGACCGACGAACCGCTCTGCGCACGGGCGTGTCCCTGCGGGCCAGGTCGATGAGCTCGCGCATCGCGCGCTCTGCCCGGGCCGCGCTTCGCGCCGCGATCGCCTCGAACACCCGTCTGTGATCGGGGATCGGATCGCGCCGCAGCGGCCGCTCGCGCTGCTTGAACACCGTCGTGGTGCGGATGACGGCGCTGACGCCGCTCGTCAACGAGATCATGAAAGGATTGTGCGTCGACTCGAGCAAGGCGCGGTGGAAGTCAAGATCGGCTTGTCGGCCGAGCGCGGTTGCCAAGGTTTGATCTGCCATCGCCTGCAGCGCCGAGCGCATGGCCGCCAGCTGTGCGTTCGAGCGGCGGCGGGCCGCAAGTCCCGCGGCTGCGCATTCGACGATCTTCCGCAACTCGAAGAGATGGTCGCGGAGCCGCCGGTCCGGGGCGGACACGAAGACCCACTCGAGAACCTCCGGGTCGAGCAGGGTCCACTTGGAGCGCGCGTTGACCCGGGTGCCGACCTTGGGTCGCGCGTCCACCAGGCCTTTGGCCGCGAGGATGCGCACGGCCTCACGATAGGCGGTACGTGAGACCGCGAGCTGCTCGCTCGAGGTGACCTCATCCTCCAGCAGGTCACCGGTCGCATAGCGGCCCGAGACGATGTCGATCCCGATTCGCCGCGCGATCGCGCCGTGCAGGCGCAGCTTCTTCGGCCGCGGAGCACTCACCGTCGCTCCGTGCCAAATACGAGCACGGTCTTCTCGGAGTAGGTCTGCCCCGGGCGCAGGATGGTCGTTGGGAATGCGGGTTGGTTGGGTGAGTCCGGGAAGTGCTGGGTCTCGAGGCACAGCCCCGTCCGCCATGCGAACGTGCTGCCGGGCGAGGCCTTGCCATCGAGAAAGTTACCCGAATAGAACTGCAAGCCCGGCTGAGTCGTTCGAATCGCGAGCGTCCGACCGCTCACCGGATCCGACAGCAGCGCCGCCTCCCTCAGCCCACCGGGCTGCGGCGGATCGAGCACCCAATTGTGGTCATAGCCATGCCCGCGCTGCAGCTGCTCGTCCGCAGCGTCGATCCGGCTGCCGATCGCATGCGGGGTGCGAAAGTCAAACGGCGTGCCCTCGACCGGGCGCAGCTCGCCCGTCGGGATCAGCGTTGCATCGACCGGCGTGAAGCGACTCGCACGAATGCTGAGCACGTGGGCAAGAATCGGCGTGCTCGCATCTGCCGAGAGGTTGAAGTAGGCGTGATTGGCCAGATTCACCGGCGTGGGCGCGGTGGTGTGCGCCGCGAATTCGATCGCGAGCGTGTCGTCATCCTGGAGCCGATAAGTCACCTGTGCCGTGAGCTCGCCGGGATAGCCCTCCTCACCGGCGGGGCTCACGTAGGTGAGCCGCAGCCCGACAGCCGCGGCGGAGGTGAGGGGCACGGCGGTCCAGATTCGTTTGTCGAATCCGTGCGCGCCGCCATGCAGAGCGTTCGGCCCGTCATTGCGCGTGAGCGCGTAGCTGCGGCCATCGAGCGTGAAGCGAGCGTTGGCGATGCGGTTCGCATAGCGACCGACCGTCGCACCGAAGTAGGGTACCCCGGCGAGATAGGGTGCGAGGCTCTCGAACCCCAGGACGATGTTGCCCAGATGCCCCGCTCGATCGGGCGTCTTCAGGGAGACCAGCGTTGCCCCGTAGGTCATCACGCGCGCCTCGACCCCATGGGCGTTGCTCAGGGTATAGATGTCGATCTCGCGGCCGTCCGCGCGCCCGAACGGGCGCTGCTCGATCGAGTGATCGGCGGCGTGTGGCGCGGCCGCCCAGCTTGCGAGCAACGCTGCGAGCGCGGCGGCACGACGACGCGATCGCGCTTCTAGGAACCGGACCATTCGAGAGCTCCCGGGCGACTTGCGCGTATCTTGCCAAAGCTGCGGCAGGGCTGCCAATTTGTCTGAGTATTGGACTGGCGAGCGGTGCGCCCGAAGTGCATCATGCGCGGGCATTGCCCCTTGACCGGATGGTTCCCATGAGCCCTGCCACTGCACCGCGTCGTCTGCGCTCGCGAGCCTGGTTCGATGATCCGCAGGCAGCGGACATGACTGCGCTCTACCTTGAGCGCTACCTCAACTTCGGTCTGACGCTGCGTGAGCTGCAGTCGGACCGGCCGATCGTCGGCATCGCGCAGACCGGCTCGGACCTCTCCCCGTGCAACCGCCATCACCTCACGCTCGCGACGCGCGTGAAGGAGGGAATCCGCGATGCCGGGGGCGTGCCGATCGAGTTTCCCGTGCATCCGATTCAGGAGACGGGGAAGCGCCCGACGGCCGGGCTCGATCGCAATCTCGCCTATCTCGGGCTCGTGGAGATTCTGTACGGCTACCCCATTGACGGGGTCGTCCTCACCATCGGCTGCGACAAGACGACCCCGGCCAGCCTGATGGCGGCCGCGACCGTCAACATACCGGCGATCGCCTTGTCAGTCGGGCCGATGATCAGCGCCTGGGTCGATGGCAAGCGGGCCGGCTCGGGAACGGTGGTGTGGAAGGCGCGCGAGCGGCTGGCTTCCGGCGAGATCGACCGTACCACCTTCCTCAAGGTGGTCGCTGCGGCGGCCCCATCGACGGGATACTGCAACACCATGGGCACCGCCACCACGCTGAACAGCCTCACGGAGGTGCTCGGCATGTCCCTGCCGGGCTCTGCCGCGATCCCGGCGCCGCACCGCGACCGCCAGGAATGTGCCTATGAGACCGGTCGGCGGATCGTCGAGATGATCCATGCGGACCGCAAGCCCTCGGACATCCTCACTCGCGAGGCGTTCATCAACGCCATCCGTGTGAACTCGGCCCTGGGCGGATCGACCAACGCGCCGATCCATCTCATCGCGTTGGCGCGGCACGCCGGCGTGGAGCTGTCCTTGGATGACTGGCAGAGCTTCGGCTACGAGGTGCCGCTGCTGGTCAACCTGCAGCCTGCGGGCGAGTACCTGGGGGAGGATTTCTACCGCGCCGGCGGAGTGCCGGCCGTGGTCGCGCAGCTGATGAAGCAAGGCCTGATCCTGGAACAGGCCCCCTCAGCCAACGGCCGTACGATCGGGGCGAATTGCCGGGATGCGCGCATTGAGGACGAGGAGGTCATTCGGCCCTTCGAGCGTCCGCTCGCCGCCAGGGCGGGATTTCGCGTGCTGCGCGGGAACCTCTTCGACTCCGCGATCATGAAGACCAGCGTGATCTCGACGGAGTTTCGTGCGCGCTACCTCTCCAGTCCCGACGATCCAGAGGCGTTCGTGGGTACTGCCGTCGTCTTTGACGGGCCGGAGGACTACCGCGCGCGGATCGAGGACCCCACTCTGCACATCGATGAGCACAGCATTCTGGTGATGCGCGGCAGCGGCGTGATCGGGTATCCGGGCGCTGCAGAGGTCGTGAACATGCATGCGCCCGGGCGCCTCATCGCCCGTGGCATCCACGTCCTGCCCTGCATCGGGGATGGGCGGCAGTCCGGCACGTCGGCTTCACCCTCGATTCTGCATGCCTGCCCGGAGGCGGCGAGCGGGGGCGGCCTGGCGGTGGTACGCACCGGTGACCGCATACGCGTCGACCTGCGCAGGGGCGAGGTCAATGTGCTGGTGTCGCCAGCGGAGATCGAGCGTCGCCGGAACGCGCTCGCCGCTGCGGGCGGCTATGCCCGCCCCGCGAGCCAGACGCCGTGGCAGGAACTGCAATGCGCCTCCGTGGGGCAGCTCGCCACGGGCGCCGTGCTCGAGCCTGCCGTGAAGTACCAGCGCATCGCGCAATCCAAGGGCATTCCCCGCCACAACCATTGACCCCGGTCGGAGCGAACCGATGAATAGCCGCGTGTCGCTGATTGCAGTGCTGCTGCTCGGCATCCCAGCTGGGGCGTGGGCGGACGGCAGCGCCGCGTCCGTCGAGTTGCAGGTTGAGGCGGATCACCCCGGAGCGAGGATCGATCGCAACATCTTCGGCCAGTTCGCCGAGCATCTCGGGGCAGGAATCTACGGGGGCGTTTGGGTCGGCAAGGCCTCACCCATCGCCAACGTCCGGGGCATTCGCAGTGACGTTGTCGCGGCCTTGCGTGCGCTCAAGGTTCCGAACGTGCGTTGGCCGGGTGGCTGTTTCGCCGACGAGTATCATTGGCGCGATGGGATCGGCGCGCCCGAGAGGCGCAAGACCACTGTCAATGCGAACTGGGGCGGTGCCATCGAGCCCAACAGCTTCGGCACCGAGGAGTTCATGGACTTCATCGAGCAGATCGGCAGTGAGGCCTACGTCTCGGTGAACGTGGGCTCTGGCACGCCGCACGAGGCGGCCGAGTGGCTCGAGTACATGACCGCGGGACCTGCGACGAGCGCCGGACAGGCGCGCGCAGCGAACGGACATGCGGAGCCTTACCGTATCCGATTTCTCGGCATCGGCAATGAGAGCTGGGGCTGCGGGGGTGCGATGACCCCCGAGTATTACGTGAGTCAGCTGAAGATCTTCAGTCGCTACGTGCGCAACTACAATTCCGCGCAGACCGGCGAGGCGGCGATGCGGCGCATCGCGGTCGGCCCCGACGGCGATCATGTCGAGTACACCGAGGCCGTGATGAAGGCCTGGCAAGGCAAGGTGTGGAGCTGGGACATCGAGGGACTGTCACTGCATGCCTATACGACCGGCGGATGGCCGCCGAGACACCCGAGCATGCACTTCGACGAAGGCGAATATGCCTTCATGCTCCAGGACACGCTCGCGATGGACGCGCTGATCGCGAAGCACTCCGCCATCATGGATCGGTACGATCCGCAGAAGAAGATTCCGCTGGTGGTCGATGAGTGGGGTGTGTGGCTCGCGCCGCTCGCGGGCACGAACCCCGGCTTCCTCGTCCAGCAGAACTCGCTGCGCGATGCCGTGCTCGCCGCGCTGAATCTCAACATCTTCGCCCGCCACGCCGACCGAGTGCGCATGGCGAACATCGCTCAAATGGTCAACGTACTGCAGGCGATGATCATGACCGACGGGGAGCGGATGCTCCTGACCCCGACCTACCACGTGTTTCGGATGTACGTGCCGTTTCAGGATGCGACCTCGCTGCCCGTGCAGGTCGACGCGGGTACCTACGCCTACGGCAATGCGAGGCTGCCGCGCCTGGATGCGATCGCCGCGCGCGATACGCGCGGCTCGGTGTGGCTCGCGCTCACCAACGTCGATCCCAACCAATCGGTTCGCGTGAGCGCGCGGATTGCCGGCGTGCACCCGCGTGCTGCGGTCGGTGAAGTGCTCACCGCCAGTGGGGTCGATGCCGTCAACAGCTTCGATGCGCCCAATACCGTCGCACCCCGACGCTACGCAGGCGCGGTGCGCGACGGGGCGATCATGCTCGATGTCCCGGGGAAGTCGGTGATCGTCGTGCACGTGCAGTAGGCGATGGCTATTACAATTCCGGGCGCGCTGCGGTAGATTGCGGCCGATGCGAGCTGATGAGCGCCTCATTCGCAAGGTGGTCATCGTGGGAGGGGGATCCGCCGGTTGGATGACCGCCGCGGCGCTCAGCAACGCCCTGACCGCGGACCGCTCCATTACCCTGATCGAATCCGATGAGATCGGCACCGTCGGCGTCGGTGAGGCAACCGTTCCGCCGATCAAGGTCTTCAATCAGAGCCTGGGGCTCAATGAGTTCGAGTTCATGCGGCGCACGCAGGGCTCGTTCAAGCTCGGCATCCAGCTCGTCGATTGGGCGCGGTCGGGACAGCGCTATTTCCATCCGTTCGGAAGTTTCGGCCGGCCCTTCGACATCGTCGACGTCCATCACTACTGGTGCCGCGCGCACGCCCAAGGCAAGGCTGCGAGCCTGGATGAGTACTGCATGGCGTGGGTGGTGGCAGCAGCCGGGCGCTTCGCGCCTCCGGTTCACGATCTGCGCAGTCTCCTCTCCACGTACGACTACGCGTATCACTTCGATGCGGGCTTGTACGCGGCCTACCTGCGCGAGTATGCCGAGCGGCGAGGCGTCAGCCGCATCGAAGGCAAGGTCACCGAGGTGGTGCTCGAGGACACGCGCGGCCATGTCGCGAGCGTGCGGCTCGCGGACGGCCGGAGCATCGAGGGGGAGCTGTTCATCGATTGCTCCGGCTTTCGCGCGCTGCTGATCGAAGGGGCGCTCAAGACCGGATACGACGACTGGACCCATTGGCTGCCGTGCGATCGCGCCCTGGCGGTGCCGTGCGAGCGCGCCGGTGACTTTACCCCCTACACGCGCGCGACGGCCCGTACCGCGGGCTGGCAGTGGCGAATTCCCCTGCAGCACCGCATCGGCAACGGCTACGTTTACAGCTCGAAATCGATCACCGACGATGCGGCGGCTGCGACCCTGCTGTCGAACCTGGACGGCCGGCCGCTCGGGGATCCCCGCCCGCTGCGCTTCGTCACCGGTCGACGGCGCAAGGCCTGGAATCGCAACGTCGTCGCCATCGGACTGTCGAGCGGCTTCCTCGAGCCACTGGAGTCGACCAGCCTGCACTTGATCCAGACGGGCATCGTCAAGCTGCTGGCGCTCTTGCCAGATCTCGATTTCGATCCCATCCTCGCCGATGAATTCAATCGCATCACCGCCAGCGAGGTCGAGCGCATCCGCGACTTCCTGATCCTGCACTATCACATGACCCAGCGTCAGGACGGGGAGCTGTGGCGCTACTGCGCCAGCATGCCGATTCCGGATACCCTGCGCGAGAAAATCGAGCATTTCCGCCGATACGGGCGCCTCGTGCAGCGCGAGTGGGAGCTGTTCTCGGCTCCCTCCTGGCTCGCCGTTCACATCGGACAGCTGAACCTGCCGGAGCGACTCGATCCGCTGATTCACTATCGTAAGGTCGACGGGGATCACTGGCTCGCCGCACTGCGGGAAGCGATGATCGCCGCGGCGAGTACCTTGCCGAGCCATCAGCAGTATGTCGATCAGCACTGCAGGTCGGCGTAGAACGCCCCTCCGGTACTGGTGTGCCGGAAGGTGATATCACCCAAATTGGAGCCGATCTGCATGGCCAAGGCCTATTGGATTACTCTGTATCGCTCGATCCGCGATCAGGAGGCGCTCAACGCGTACGCGAAGCTCGCGGGTCCCGCCATTCAGGCGGGCGGGGGTCGCTTTCTGGTTCGCGGAGTGCCTGCACGCGTCTACGAGGGCGGCCTGGAGCAGCGCACGGTCGTCATTGAGTTCGACAGCGTGGCACAGGCGCTCGCCACCCATGACAGCCCCGCCTATCGGCAGGCTCTGCATGCCCTCGGTAACGGTGCCGAGCGCGACATGCGCATCATCGAGGGCGTGGCCTGATGCGAGCGCTGATCGACGCGGCGCTCATGCGCTGACGCAATCGCTGTAGAGCCCGGCACCGCTCACGACCACTCCCGCCTCATTGAGCGTGAGCAGCTCTGCGACAACACCCGCTTCGTTGTCGTGGATCGGCGACACAAGCGACGGAGACGAGAGCTGTGGGGGCTGCCTCGAGGCAGGATGGCGGGCGTACACTCTCGCACAGAGCCCATGAACGTCGCCGCGAGCCAAGCAGCAAGTGAGGTCTGGCCGAAGCTGGAAGGCTTGATGGTCGATGGGATCTTTCCCCTGCGGCGCTGCCTGGGCAGCTCGGATCACAGCGGCGTCTTCGTCAGCGAGCCGGTGGATGGGTCAGCCAAAGTCGCACTCAAGCTCGTGGCCGCGACCGACCTCGCCGAGGTACAGCTCTCGCACTGGCTGCGAGCCGCCGGACTTTCCCATCCACAGCTCGTTCGCATTCGCCAGGCCGGTCGCTGCGAGATCGAAGGACAGCCGTATCTGTATGCGGCAATGGAGCTCGCCGATCAGAACCTCGCCCAGCTCCTCACCTATCGCGCTCTCACGGAGGACGAAGCACGCGACATGCTGATGCCGACGGTGAGGGCGCTCATATATCTGCATGACAAGAAATTCGTGCAAGGTCAGCTGAAGCCGTCGAATTTCCTGGCGGTCGGTGATGAGCTGAAGCTGGCGAGCGACACGATCCGTCCGATGGGCGAGGCCTTGGACGGCGCGAGGGTCGCGACCGTGTACGATGCACCGGAGGGTCGCTACTCCGCCGCCTCGGATATCTGGGCCCTCGGCGTCACGTTGTTTGAATCGCTGATGCGCCGATCACCGCCGGGATTGCGCCCGGGAGACGACGGTGTGGTCCTGCCCGCGGATTTCCCGCCGGGCTTTCGCGACATCGTCGCAAGATGTCTGAGCCTGCGGCCGGAGGCTCGGCCCACCGTGGCGGAGCTCGAAGCCTGGTCCCGCAGACAACCCGTTGCGACCGGGGCAGCCGCAACCGCCACGGCCATCGACGCTCGGCCCCCGGTGCGCTATGCGCTGCCGGTGACTTTGGGCGCCGTCGCGTTACTTGCGCTCGGCTGGGCGGGGAGCCGGCTGTTGCGCACGCACCCGAGTGCTGCTCAGCCGCCGGCCAGGACCGCAGGCCCCGGTACGGCTGCCGCTCCTGTTCCTGTTCCACTGCATCCGCAGACTGCGGCGCCAGCGGCGCAAGGCGAGCCGTCGGACTCGGGAACCGCAGCAGCGCCTTTGGAGCTGAGCAAGGTCGTTCCGGATATCCCACGACGTGCCAGTCAAACGATCCGGGGACACATCAGGGTATCCGTGCGGGTGATCGTCGACAAGGAGGGCCACGTCATCGCCGCGCTCGTCGATCAGAGCGGTCCGAGCCGCTATTTCGAGCGACTTGCGACCCACGCGGCAAAGAAGTGGACCTTCGCCCCGACGAGCACTGAGCGCCGCCGCGTCATGCTGGTCCACTTCACCTTCAGTCATCAGGGCACGACGGCATACGCTGCGCTGGTGCGATAGCGGTCATGGCCGTGCGATCTTCCGGTGGATCACCAAGGGTAGCGGTGGGGTGATGCGGTATTTCGCGGCGAAGCTGCCCTGATTGATGGCGAGACTCACCAACCCACGCGAGTCGATGAACAGCAGCGCTGCCCCGGGCGCGACATCGCCGAACGTGCGCTGATAGGGGACGGACAGCTCGCTCGATCCGACGGAGACCCGAACCGTGGCGCCCAGCTCGAATCCGAGGCGGCTGAACTCTTCCCGATCGATGTTGGTCACCAGATTTCCGTACGGGCCGTCGAGCGCAACGACGGCACCGTTGATGCCGCTGCCGTCGGTGGTGGCCCGCGGCACCTCGAGGCGCGTGAATGTGCCGAGGGCAGGACCGAGCCCGTTCCAGTCCTCGCCTCGCGCAAGGTGCGCCGCGACGGGGGAGAATACGTCCCTGCCATGGAAGGTCGACGAGGAGGAGCCCTGCAGCTGCCAGCGGGGATTGGTGATCTGGCGGATGCCAGCCACCCCGTCGCGGTCGGCCACCTGGGTGATGAGGCCGTTGTCGGGGAGCACGAAGTACTGTCCGCGCCGGGTCTTGAGGACGATGGACTTGCGGCTCGTGCCCACCCCGGGGTCGATCACCGTCACGAACACCGTGCCCGAGGGATAGTACTGCGATGTGCGCAGCAGCAGCCGCGCTCCCTCGGCAATGGAATAAGGTGTGACCTCGTGCGTGAGATCGATGATCTCCGCATCCGGCGCGATGCTCTTCATCACGCCCTTGCAGATGGCGACCGCATCATCCAGCACGCCGAAATCCGTCATGAATACGATCAGGTGCTCACGCCGCACCGGCGCCGCAGGCGCCGGCGTAAGGAGCGTGCCCACGGCGATCCACAGGACCCACCCGCGTGTGAGTGCAGCGACGAGCATACGCAGCGAGCGTGCCATGCGACTTCCGGTGGGAGGCTCGGTGCGCAGCATCCACGAACCACCGCCACACGGTCAATCGGGCCCGCGTGTCGAAGTGGGGCAACAGTTCACCTAGAATCCTCGACACACCTGGGCGGGGGCTCAATGACCAATCGGCGAGAATTCCTTCACGCAGCCGCCGCCGCGGTGCCCGCGGCCGCCCTCGCACCCGGATTCACGGGTGCGACGCACACCTGCCTGCGCCCCCGCGACGGCACGCGCGCCGTCCTCGCGGCGCTCATCGATCCGCGGCATCCCGAGTCACGCGCGCTGGCACGCTATTTCGCGATCATGGGGGAGAGCGTTCACGAGCTGCCACAGGGGGACATCACCCCCGTGTGGCGCGAGCATCTCCTGCCCGCGTGGCGCCGGGAGCCGATCGCGGTCGTCGGGCTCACATCGCCCTCCGCGCTCTTTTGCCTGGAGATGCTCTCGGCGAGCCATGGCCTGCGTGTCGCCTTTCACGCGGAGCATATCGTGCACAGCGACGGCCACACCGAGCATTCGCTGTTGCGCGGCGCGGCGGCCCGCGTGTCTGCTCGGGACCTACAGCGGGCCGACTCGCGGTGGCCGGCCACCATCGCGAGAGCCCTCGCGGATTATCCGCTGCGCTCGAACCGGCCGCTGCGTGGTCCGAGTGATGCCGCCCTCGATCCTGCGCTGCCGGCGGGGGCGAAGCTCGTGACTTCCTGGATCATCGCCGCCGCCTGACCGTCACGTCGCCTCAAGGAGTCTCAACCGATGCGCACCCCCCCGAACGTGACTGCGACGGCTTTCGCTGCCGTCTTGTCTGCGTGGCGCGAGGCCGTCGGCCCCGAGTGGGTGTTCACCTCCGATGAGGACGTCGCGCTCTATCGCGATGCCTATTCGCCCTTCTTCGGAGAGGCCGAGGATCGGGTCGCTTCGGCAGCGGTCGCACCCTCGACGCTCGAGCAGGTGCAGGCGGTGGTTCGCGCCGCCAACCAGCATCAGGTTCCGCTCTATCCCATCTCGACGGGCCGCAACCTCGCCTACGGCGGCTCGGCGCCGATCTACTCCGGGAGCGTGGTGCTCGACTTGAAGCGGATGAACCGTGTGCTCGAGGTGAACGAGCGCAACGCCTACGCGCTCGTCGAGCCGGGGGTCAGCTACTTCGATCTGTACGACCACATTACCAAGGCGGGGCTCGATGTGTGGATCGATCCTCCGGACCCCGGTTGGGGGAGCGTGATCGGCAACGCGCTCGATGGCGGCGGCGGCTGGACCGCCTCGCCGTTCCGCGACCACTTCGGCTCGCACTGCGGCATGGAAGTGGTCCTCGCCAATGGCGATGTGGTGCGCACCGGCATGGGCGCGCTGCCGAATGCGAAGTCCTGGCAGCACAACCGCTGGGGCTACGGTCCGTGGGTCGACGGTCTGTTCCGGCAGTCCAATTTCGGCGTCGTCACCAAGATGGGCTTCCATCTGATGCCGCGGCCCGAGGCGTACATGATGGGCACGGCGACCTCGATGCGCGATGCGGACATCGTGCCGATGCTCGATGCGCTGAACCTTCTCGAGAACCAGCATCTCGTGAATGGCTCGACGCAGATCTTCGGCGGTCCCGATCGAGCTTCCGGCAATGTGCCGGCATGGTCGATCCAGGTGCCGATCTACGGACCGGAGAAGGTGGTGCTGGCGCAGATGGAGTACGCCAAGGCCAAGTTCACCGCCATCCCCGGGGTGAATTTCGCGGACGGGGAGCTGCTGCGCACGCCGTTGTCGGCGGATGCGCTGAAGCGGGTGCGGCTCGTGAATTTCGGCATCCCTAATCTGTCCACCTTCTCGATGCTCGGCCGCAGTCCCGCGAATCCCGAGCCGATGGGCGGACACATCGGCTTCTCGCCGATCGTGCCGCGTACCGGCGAGGCACTGCTCGAGTTCAAACGCTTCTACGCCGAGAACCTTCCCAAGGTGACTGCCGGGGAGAACCTCGGCATCGTAGGTCCGGTGTACATGACCTGCTGGGAGCGCACGCTCGTGTGCCTCATCATGTTCCCGATCAACCGCGACAAGGAGCGCAATGCCAAGATCCGGCGCGCCTTCAGGGAGTGGGTGCATCTCGCGGCCGCGCGCGGCTGGGCGGAGTACCGGGCACCGGCGGCGTTCCAGGACTTGATCGCCGATACGTACTCGTTCAACAACCATGCGCTGACGCGCTTGCGCGAGTCGATCAAGGACGCCGTCGATCCAAACGGCATCCTGTCGGCGGGGCGCTACGGCGTGTGGCCCAAGCACTTGAGGAAGGCATGACATGAGGCGCGCTGTGACCATGCATTCTCGCAGGCTGCTGCTCGGCGTCGCGCTGCTGGCCCTCGGCGCAGGCGCGCGCGCAGCGGATCCCGCAACGCCATCCGGTCCGGCCGTCTATGCGCACTGGTGTGCGCCCTGCCACGCACCCGGTCCAGGACATCCGGGGACGCAGTCCCTCGAGGTGAAATACCGCGGCAAGCTGCCCGCGGTGCTTCTCGAGCGCACGGACCTCGCACCGCAGGCCGTCGCGACGTTCGTGCGTCAGGGCGTGCTGCTGATGGCGCCGTTCCGCAAGACCGAGATCACCGACGCCGAGCTCGCCGCCCTCGCGGCGTACGTTGCGAGCAACTTCAAGACACCCTGAGGCTTTAGCCCGAGCCGGCGGTCGTCGGCACGAGCGCCTGCACCGTCAGGCCGAATGGCGGATGTCGTCCCGCGGCAGCGCTGCAGTCGAGCCCGTGCGCGCTCACCCGCACCGGCAACGCGGCGAGCAGCGTCGCGTTGATCTGCCCAAGCAATGCACAGTCGGATTCATCAAAGGACTTCGGCTGACCGGGCCGGAGCTCTACGCTGGCGGGTGTGCCGCGCAAAGTCGCCTGTTTGGCCTGCGCACCCTGCGCCGGCTGCGGCAGCGAGAATGCCAAATGCACGCGTGGTGCGTCGGCCCGCGTGGCACGGTCGCAGTCATACACCAGGATTTCACTGATGCGTCGCGCACCGATGCTCCACAACACGTCCCGGAAGCGGTACCACAGGTCGTTGCACGAGTAATGCTTGGGCAAGTGCTGCAGATCGACCAGCAAGTTGTACTGCACCCAGGTCGCAGGCTCGCTCGCGGCTGCGTGCTCCCCGGCCCGCGCGCCGAGCGCGACAAGCAATACAAGCGCAGCGGTCGAGGTCAAGCGCAATCGCAGCTGGCGCATATCCAATGCGACCCTCCGCGAGCGCGGAAGTTCTAGCCAAGCTCGCCGTCGAGCAGTCTCGGGGACTCGAACCTCTGGAACCGCATGCGCAGCAGCGGAGTCTCAAGGAGGAGAACGAGCACGCGAAAGGAGACTACGCAGATGAGTGCTATGAACAGGCGAGTTGCATCGACGGTGACGGCCATGCTTGCGATGGCGTTCGTGCTTCCGGTTGCGGCGCAGACGGACGAGCAGCAGGCCGAGGTGAATGTCCGCGGTCAGAGTGTGGTTGAGGTGCCCGCACAGGGCCTGCCCAAGGATTCGATGGCGCAGATCTCGCGCCGCGTGAGCATCGCGGGGCTGGATCTGTCGAAGAGCAGCGATGCCGCAGAGCTGCACAACCGGATCGATGAGACGGCGCAGCTGGTGTGCCGGCGGCTCGGTGAGCTGTATCCAGAGGCCTCGCCGGCGCGTGAGGCCAACGAGGAGGCGAGCTGCGTGAGGGATGCGGTGGGCGATGCCATGGAGCAGGTGAGGTATCGCGTGGCCGAGGCGCAGCGGCGGCATATCGGCTAGGGCAGGCGTTCCGCGCACGGATTGGAACGGCCATTCGGCGGAGGGTAAAATAGCGCACACTTCTATGTTCGGTTGACCGCATGACTGTGCGCTTTGAGCTGCTGGGGCCCGGATTCGTAGCCGAGGTGCACGGCGTCGACTTCTCACGACCCGTCGATCCACAGACCTTTGCGGCGATCGTCGCGGGCATGGACCGCTACGGTGTGAGTGTGTTCCGCAACACGGGCCTCGATGACGAGGCCCACATCGCCTTCAGCCGCCTGTTCGGTGAGCTGGAGCGGGCGCCGAAGCTGTTTGGAAGCAAGCTGGCGCGCTTCTCCCATCCGGAGCTCTTCGATGCGGGCAATCTCGACCGTGAGGGCAACATCCTGGTCGATGACCGGCGGCGCATGTACAACAAGGGCAACGCGCTCTGGCACACCGACTCCTCATTCAATCCGCACCGCTCGCAGTACTCGCTGCTGCTCGCCCATGAGGTGCCCCCCAGCGGCGGGGATACGCAGTTCGCCGACATGCGCGGCGCCTACGAGGCGTTGCCTGCGGTGATGAAGGAGCGCATCGAGGGCCTGGTGGCCGAGCACTGGCTCTGGCACTCGCGCCAGCTCGCCGGCTACCCGCCGCCGACCGAGGACGAGAAGGCTGCGAAGCCGCCCGCGCGTCATGCGTTGGTGCAAGTGCATGCGGGTTCCGGACGCAAGACGCTCTACATCGCGGCCCACGCCTCGCACATCGTCGGTTGGCCCATCGAGGAGGGGCGCAAGCTCATCGGCGAGCTGATCGAGTTCGCAACGCAGCCGCGCTTCACATATACCCTGGGCTGGAAGCAGCCAGGTGATCTCGTGATCTGGGATAACCTGTGCACGATGCATCGGGCCACCGCCTTCGAGGACACGCGCTTCCGCCGGGACATGCGCCGCACCACGGTGTACGAGCGCCTGGCGTGATGGCGCGACTGCGCAACGCGCGCCGAAGTCGCGGGATATCGTGGCTCGCCGCTGTGGGCGCGCTGGGCCTTGCGTTTGCCGCACGCGCCGCGCCTCAGCCCGCCGCCTCTCCGCCACCCCCTGCCACGGGACCACAGTGGTCGCTGCTCGAGCAGCGCTGCTCGAAGTGTCACAACAGTGTTGATTGGGCGGGCGGTGTGGCCTTCGACACCCTCGTATCACAGGACATCCCGGCCAACGCCGAGACCTGGGAGAAGGCGATCCGCAAGCTGCGCGGCCGGCTGATGCCGCCGCCGGGCGAGATCCAGCCCGAGCAGCCGAAGATCGATGCGTTCGTCGGCTGGATGGAGGACACGCTCGATCGCGCGGCCGCCGCGCATCCATCCCCGGGCATCATTGGCCTGCATCGCCTGAATCGCACCGAGTATGCGCGCGAGATCCAGGCGCTGCTCGGGTTGACCGTCGATGCGAAGACGCTGCTGCCGAAGGACGTTTCCAGCGACGGTTTCGACAACGTGGCCGCCGCACTGCGCGTCTCGCCCGCATTTCTCGAGCAGTACATTACCGCCGCCCGCACCATCGCGCGCATGGCCGTCGGACGCGCGAGCGGCAAACCGAGCAGCCGGGAGTACCGCATCGCCGCGGGGACCGACCAGTCCGAGCATCTCGACGGACTACCGCTTGGCACCCGCGGAGGGATGCTGATCGAGCATTACTTTCCCGCCGATGGCGAATACGAGTTCAACATCCGCAACTTCTTCTTTGGCGGCGCGGGCTATGTGACCAAGGTCGATGCGCCGCATCGCGTGATCATGACCATCGATGACGTGCGCGTCTTCCAGGGTGAGGTCGGCGGCGCTGAGGACCTGAAGGCGGTCGATACGCGCTTCGCCGCCGCGGCCGATGAGCTGCAGGCACGCTTCAACCACATTCGCGTGCGTCTGAAGGCCGGCCAGCATCGTGTCGGGGTGGCCTTCGTGCAGCGATCGTTCGCCGAGTCCGACTCGCCCCTGCAACCGATCGCGGAGCTTCCGGAGATGGAGCGCGCGCCGACGATCCCGGGTCTCGACATCTCGGGTCCCTTCAACGTGAGCGGGGTCGGCGACACCGTGAGCCGGCGGCTGATCTTTCGGTGCCATCCCCGCTCGCGCGAGGACGAGCCGGGCTGCGCGAGAGAGATTCTCGAGCACCTTGCCACGCTGGCTTTCCGCCGCCCGGCCACCGATGCGGACATGACGACGATCCTGTCGTTCTACAGCGAGGGCCGCGACTCGGCGGACTTCGAGGCCGGGATCGAGAGCGGACTCATCGCTATTTTGTCGAGCACCAAGTTCCTGTACCGCGTGGAGGCGGCTACGGGCGATGCGTCGTCGCCCGGTGCCTATCCGGTGAGCGATCTGGCGCTGGCCTCGCGTCTCTCCTTTTTCATCTGGAGCGAGGGTCCCGACGCGCGGCTCATCGAGCTCGCCAACGCCGGCCGGCTGCACGAACCGGGGCAGCTCGAGGAACAGGTGCGGCGCATGCTCGCCGACCCGCGCGCCGAGTCGCTGGTCACGAACTTCGCGTTTCAGTGGCTCAACGTCGGCAAGATCGACGCAGTCGAGCCGACGCCGGCGCTCTATCCGGACTTCGACCGCAATCTGCGCAATGGCTTCCGCGAGGAGATGCGGCTGTTCCTGCGCAGCATCCTGCTCGCCGACCGCAGTGTGCTCGATCTGCTGACCTCCGATCAGACCTTTCTCAACGAGCGCCTGGCGCGGCATTACGAGGTCCCCAATATCCGGGGCGATCAGTTCCGGCCGGTGCGCCTCAAGAATCCGAACCGGTGGGGCCTGCTGGGCAAGGGCGCGATACTGATGGCGACGGCCTACGGCAATCGCACCTCGCCGGTGCTGCGCGGTGCGTGGATCCTCGAGAACCTGACCGGCACGCCTCCCAATTCCCCGCCGCCCGGTGTCGATACGACGCTGCGCGAGGCGGAGCCGGGGGCGCAGGCGCACACGGTGCGCGAGCGGCTGGAGAAGCACCGCGCCAACCCCTCGTGCAACGCCTGCCACGGAGTGATGGACCCCTTGGGGTTTGCGCTCGAGAACTTCGACGTGGTGGGGGCCTGGCGCGAGCGGGACCTGGACGCCGGCACTCCGATCGATTCGAGCGGCCAGCTGTCCAGCGGCCGCAGTGTGAGCGGACCCAGCGAGCTGCGGGAGGCGCTGCTGGCCCGTCCGGATCAGTTCGTGCAGACGCTGACGGAGAAGCTGATGGTCTTTGCGCTCGGCCGCAGCCTGCGCTACCAGGATATGCCCATGGTGCGGGCGGTGGTGCGCGCCTCGGCGAAGGACCAGTACCGCTTCGAGGCCCTGGTGCAAGGAATTGTTAACACCCCGGCCTTCCGCATGCGCGAGGGCCCGCCGCTGCCGGCGGCTACGCAGCAGGCCGCACTGGCGGATCGCCGCTAGGGAGGCTATTAATAGATGATGTTCATCACCCGCAAGCACTTGTCGCGCCGCGCGCTCCTGAAGGGTGCGGGCTGGAGCGTGTGCCTGCCGTTCCTCGATGCCATGGTGCCCGCTGCCACCGCGCTCGCGAGCACGGCCGCGGCGCCGCAGCCAAGACTCGGCTTCTTCTACTTCCCGCACGGTGCGGTCATGGAGAAGTGGACGCCGACGCGGGCGGGGCGCGAGTTCGACTTGGGTCCGATCCTCGAGCCGCTCGCTCCATTTCGCGATCAGCTCACGGTGGTGAGCAACATCGGCAACCGGCCCGGCGAGAGTCGCGCGGTGCATGCGCTCGTGCCGGCGACCTGGCTCTCCTGCGTGCACCCGCGCGAGGGCACGACCCCCGACATGGCCGTTACGGTCGATCAGCTCGCCGCACAGCACATCGGCCAGCAGACACCCTATCCCTCGCTCGAGACCGCCACGGCGCAGGGCCAGGGCGTGGGCAGCGCCTGCGAACGCGGCTACGGCTGCAGCTACTCGGGGACGCTGTCCTTCAGCACCCCCTCGACGCCGCTGCCGGTCGAGAGCAACCCACGGCAACTGTTCCTGCGGCTCTTCGGTCAGGGCGACACGCCCGAGGAGCGGCAGTTCATCAGCCAGCAGACCTCGAGTCTGCTCGACATGATATCCGGCGAGGTGAGCACGCTCGCCCGCGCGCTCGGTCCGCAGGATCGTGCGACGCTCAGCGACTACCTTGAGAGTGTGCGCGAGATCGAGCGGCGGGTGCGCAACAGCACGCACGGGGATGTTTCCAAGCTCGCGCTCCCGGAGGTGCCGGGCGCCACATCGGAGAATTTCGACGAGCACCTGAACCTCATGTTCGATCTCATCGCGCTCGCCTATCAGGGCAATCTCACCCGTGTGCAGAGCTTCATGATCGCACCCGAGGTGAGCGAGCAGACCTACGGCTTCATCGGCGTGCCCGATGCGTTCCACGCGCTCTCACATCACGCGAACGATGAGGCCAAGAAGGCGCGGCTCGCCGTGATTCAGCGCTATCACACGCAGGTGTTCGGGAAATTCGTCGCCAAGCTCGCGCGCATGCCTGACGGCGACGGCAGCATGCTCGATCATTCGATCCTGCTGTACGGCAGCAACATGAGCAACAGCAATGCTCACAACCAGTATCCGCTGCCGACGGCATTGCTCGGCAGGGGCTGCGGCAAGGTGCGCGGCGGGCAGCACATCAACTTCCCGGAGCGCACGCCCCTTGCGAATGTGCTGCTCACGGTTCTGCAGCGCGCCGGCGTGCCCATCGAGAAAGTGGGCGACAGCACCGGGCCGATCGCCGAGATCTAGCGGCATGCGCGCACCGGCTTCGCCGCAACCGATGGCATGGGGCGGCGTGCTACGGCGCGGCACTCTACTGCTGCTCGGCGCGGTGGCCTCGAGCGGTGCGGCGGTGGTCGAGCCGGTCGAGCGGCCGGCGCCGCTGGTGGAGGCGGCGCGCACCGGCGATGGCGCTGCCATCCGCGCACTGCTCACCGCCACTCCTCGCATAGACACGAATCAACGTGCCTCCGACGGCACGAGCGCGCTGCACTGGGCGGTGTACCACGACGACGTGGCGCTGGTCGGACAGTTGCTCGCAGCCGGGGCCGATGCCAACGCGAGGAACGACTACGGCTCGACGCCGCTGTCGGAGGCGGCGGTGATCGGCGATGCCGCAGTCGTGCGGCAACTGCTGGCGCACGGCGCGGACGTGGAGTCGGCGAACGCCGATGGCCAGACAGCGCTCATGATCCTCGCACGCACCAGCAACCTCGATGCGGCAGAGCTGCTCCTCGAGCGCGGCGCGAAGGTCAATGCGCGCGAGCGCTGGCGGGGGCAGACGGCGCTGATGTGGGCGGCCGCCGAGAGTCAGCCGGCCATGGTGCGCTTGCTCCTCGAGCACGGTGCCGACGTCAATGCGCGTTCGCTCGTCAACGACTGGGAGCGACAGGTCACCGTCGAGCCGCGCATGCAGCAGCGGCCCTCGGGTGGATTCACGCCGCTGTTGTACGCTGCGCGCCGCGGCTGCCTCGAGTGCGCGCGCCTGCTCATCAAGGGGGGCGCCGACGCCAATCTGACCGACCCCGATGGCGTGAGCCCGCTGCTCGAGGCAGCGCTTAACTTTCACTTCGATCTCGCAGTGTTGCTCGTGCAGCGCGGCGCGGATGTGAACAAATGGGACAAGTGGGGTCGATCTGCGCTCTATGCCGCCGTCGACTTGAATACCCTGCCGGTGGGGGGGCGCGCGGATCGACCCTCGAGCGATGCCACCACCAGCTTAAGGCTCATCCAGGTGCTGCTCGAGGCGGGCGCGAACCCGAATCTGCAGCTGAAGCTGTTTCCCCCGTATCGCTCGCTGCGCGACGATCGCGGCGCGGACTCGATGCTCACCGTGGGCACCACACCGCTGGTACGGGCGGCCAAAGCCGGCGACGTGCCGGCAATGCGGCTGCTGCTGGCGCACGGCGCCAACGTCACACTGCCGACCGCGAATGGCATCACGCCGCTCATGGCGGCGGCGGGCAACGCCGCATCCGTCATCGATACGCGCGGCCGCTACAAGACGCAGAGTCAGGCGCGACAGGCCGTCGAGCTGCTGCTCGCGGCGGGCGCGGACGTGAATGCGCGTGATGCGGGGGGGCAGACGGCCCTGCATGGCGCGGCCGCGTGGGGATGGAGCGATCTGGTGCGGGACCTGGCGGCGCACCACGCCGACCTCATGGTCAAGGACGCCCGCGGGCGTACCGCGGCTGACGTGGCGGCCGGCAGTCCCGGCAGCTCGGGCCGGGCGAGCTCCGAGCCGCACCCGGAGACGGCCACGCTGTTGCGCCAGCTCATGGCTCGGGACGCCCAGCCGATCGCGAGCAACCCGTGAACCGTCGTCGCTTTCTCAAGCGCTCGAGCCTGGCTGCCGCCGCCGCGCTCGTGGGCGTATCGCGCGGCACGCAGGCCGCTTTCGAGGCGGCGCAGCCGCGCGTAACACCGCTCGGCTCGGGTCTGTCGTTGATCCAGGGCGCCGGCGGCAACGTGACGGTGTTCGACTCACCGGCAGGGGTGCTGCTCGTCGATGGAGGCGCCCCGGAGCACTCCGGCGAGCTGCTGCGGCTCGTGCGGCGCACGACCGGCAAGTCCCGCATCGAGACGCTGTTCAACACGCACTGGCATTGGGACCACACCGGCTCGAATCGCACGCTCGGCCCGCAGGGCGTGCGCATCATCGCGCACGAGAACACCCGCCTGTGGCTCGGCACCGAAGTGAACTCGAAGTGGCAGCACCTTGTCTTCGCGCCGCTGCCGCCGCGGGCACGACCGAACGACACCTTCTACACGAGCGGCAGTCTTGCCTTCGGCGGCGAGCGCATCGACTACGGGTACCTGCCGCAGGCACACACCGACGGTGACATCTACGTGTACTTCCGTGGCGCCAACGTGCTCGTCGCCGGAGACGTGGTCGCCGAGGGGGCCTATCCGATTCTCGACTATTCGACCAACGGCTGGATCGGCGGCATGCTAAAGGGTACGCAGACACTCATCGATCTGTGCGACGGGCAGACGCGTATCGTTCCCGGAGTGGGCGCGGTGCGCTCGCGCGCGGACCTGCAGGAGGAGAACGCCATGCTCGCGACGCTGAAGCTGCGCCTGTCGAAGCTCCTGGCGCAGGGCATGAGCGTTCAGGACATGCTGGCCGCCGCGCCCACGCGAGAGTTTGATGGCCGCTGGGGCGATCCGACGCTGTTCATCTCCAATGCGTGGCCCGGCCTCGTCGCGCGTGCCCTGGAGCTCGGCGTCTCGATCGTCTAGCGAAGATGTTAAGTCGCCGTCGTCCGGCTTGACCCCGCGGCGGACGACTATTTGCAGTGCCGGGCGCGGCGCTTGCGCTCCCAGCCGCGCCGCCGCCGGGCCGGACACCTAAGCTCGAGACGTGCGTGTAAGCCTGCCTGACAGGCCTGATGTACAATTCGCGAGCCGTCGCGGTCCATGGAGAACTCCCATTAGCACGCCAGCCAAGCCGAAGGGCTTTCCACTGCCCAGCTCGTTGAAGGTGGTCCCGGGTACCGAGCGCGCGCAGGCCGCGTATCCGTATTACACCCAGTTCTGCAATGACGACGACCAGCGGTTCTGGTTCTACAACTCCATGCACTTCCCGGAGCCCATGTCGGCCTTCGACATGGTGACCGCGGAGGCGGCGTACTGCGCGCTCGGCTCGGCCAATACCCGCGTGCATTGCCTGCCGACCACGCTCGGGATCGACCACCGCATCATCAACGGGCGCGTCTACATCGGCGGCAACGCGGTGACGGATCCGGCGGAGATTGCCCGCCGGACGACGGAGTTTCAGAAGCGGGCCTTCTATTACTACGAGCACTGGGAGCGTCTCTATGCGCAGTGGCGCGAGAAGATGCTGAGGCTCATCAAGGATGCTCAGGCGCTGCCGAAGCTCGAGCTGCCGGAGTTCGAGCCGCTGGCGAACGTGCACGCCGGCCGCGGCGTCGCCTCCAACCACTACCTCCTCGACACGTACCACAAGACGCTCGAGGGGTATTTCCGGATGTGGCACCATCACTTCGAGTTCCTGCTGCTCGGGTACGGTGCGTATCTCACGTTCTTCGGGTTCTGCAAGAAGGCCTTCCCGGAGATCAGCGACCAGACGGTCGCGCGGATGGTCGCGGGGATCGATGCGGAGATCTTCCGGCCCGATGAGGAGCTGCGGCGCCTCGCGCGCCGCGCCGTGGAGCTCGGCGTCGACGGGCAATTCCGCGACGGCGTCCCGGTCGAGAAGATCATCCAGTCGCTGGAGCGCGCCGGGGCGCCGGGGCGCGAGTGGCTGAAGGAGCTCGAGAGCTCACGCGAGCCGTGGTTCAACATCAATGTCGGCGACGGCTTCTATCACTATCACCGCTCCTGGAACGACGATCTGTCGATGCCCTTTGCGGGGCTGCCGGGCTACATCAGCCGCGTGAAGGCGGGCGAGTCGCTCGAGCGGCCTGTCGGGAAGCTGCAGGAGGAGCGCCGCCAGCTGATCGCGGACTATCGCGAGCTGCTCGGCTCGGATGAGGAGCGTGCCGCTTACGATCAGATGATCACGCTCGCGCATCGCGTCTTCCCGTACGTCGAGGGCCACAAGTTCTACTGCGAGCACTGGTACACGAACCTGTTCTTCAACAAGATCCGGGAGTTCGGCGGTCTGCTGGCGCAGCGCGGCTTCTTCCCAAGCGCGGAAGATGTGTTTCATCTCACGCACTACGAGCTCGAGTCGGCGATCATCGATCTGATGATCTCGTGGTCGAACGGCTCACCGCCGCGCGGCCCGGTGCTGTGGCCCAAGCTGGTGAGCGAACGTCGCGCTGCCATCGCGGAGTGGGCCAAGCACGACACGCCGCCCGCGCTCGGTCCGGTGCCCGACGTGATCGATGATCCGGCGATCGTCATGCTCTGGGGCATCACGCGCGAGAGCCTCGATGCCTGGCTCAATGCCTCGAGCGATGCACCCCTGAACGAGATCCGCGGCTTCGCAGCCTCGAGCGGCGTGGTCGAGGGGCCGGCGCGCATCGTGAAGTCGGTCGAGGAGATCTCGCGCTTGCAGACCGGTGATATTCTCGTGTGTCAGGTCACCAATCCGACCTGGGCGCCGATCTTCCAGAAGATCTCCGGCGCGGTCTCGGACATCGGTGGCTCGATGAGCCATGCGGCGATTGTCGCGCGCGAGTTCGGCCTGCCGGCGGTGGTCGGCACCGGCACCGCTACCTCGCGCATCAAGGACGGCCAGCGCATCCGTGTCGATGGCGGGCGCGGCGTGGTCACCATTCTCCAATAGATGCGATCGTCCAAGCACGTCAGCTGGTTCGCCGATATCGGTCTTGAGGACCGCCCGCGCGTCGGGGGCAAAGGCGGCAGTCTCGGGGAGCTGCAGCGGGCCGGCATTGCCGTGCCGCCCGGATTCGTGATCGCCACGGGTGCGTTCGAGAGCTTCATCGAGGCGCTCGAGCGGGACTCGCCGATACGCGCCCGGGTCGAGGCCTTGAGCGCCGAAGATCTCGGCGCGATCACCGCCTGCTCGCGCGCGCTGCGCGCGCGCCTGGAGGCGGCCGAGCTGCCCTCGGAGGTGCTCGATGAGATCTCGCGCGCGCACGATGCACTGTGTGGCCGCGAGCAGCCGCCGGCGGTTGCCGTGCGCTCCTCCGCGACCACCGAGGATGCGAGCGATGCGAGCTTTGCGGGACTTCAGGACACCTTCCTGTGGGTGAAGGATGCCGCGCAGATGCTGGAGCGCGTGCGCAGCTGCTGGGCCAGCCTGTACTCGGTGGAGTCGATCAGCTATCGCCGCAAGCGAGGATTTCCGGAAGCAGGCGTCGCCATGGCGGTGGTCGTGCAGACCATGGTGGACGCGCGTACCGCGGGGGTGATGTTCACCCGGAGCCCGACGACCGGTGACCGTTCGGTGATCACGATCGAAGGCGCCTGGGGGCTCGGCTCCGCGGTCGTGGGCGGGGAGGTCACCCCGGATCGCTGGGTGCTGGGAAAGGTGACGGGCGAGATCGCGGTGCGCGACATATCGGACAAGCTGATTCGGCACGTGCCGGCCGATGCCGGCGGGATCGAGGTGCGCGAGGTCGTGCCGGAGCTGCGCCGCACGCCCTCCTTGAGCGATGAGGAGCTGCAGTCCCTGCGCACCATCGCGCGCAATGTCGAGCGCCACTACGGCCGTGCGCAGGACATCGAGTGGGCCGTGGACCGTCACACGGGAAGGATTCTGCTGCTGCAGAGTCGCCCGGAGACGGTCTGGTCAGCCAAGGAGGCAGCGCCGCTCGCTCGCGGCAGCGCGGACCCCCTGGCGCACGTGATGAACGTGTTCGGAGGGCGCCGGTGACCCTCACGGCGAAGGACGTAACCGAGATCGCGCGGCTGCTGGAGGAATCGAGCTTCGATGAGCTGTACCTGGAGCTCGATGGCCTGAAGCTCAGCTTGAAGCGCGGTGGGGCTAGCGAGGTGTCGGCCGCCGCGCCGCTCGCTGCCGCCGCGGCGCCCGAAGCGGCGGCGGCTCCGCCGGCCGCCGTCACACCCCCGCCCAGCAGCGATCCCAACGCTCACGAGGTCGCCGCACCGCTCCTTGGCACGTTCTACCGCGCACCGAAGCCCGGCGCTCCGCCGTTCGTGGAGATCGGCTCGGCCGTCGAGGAAGACACGATCATCGGCATCATCGAGGTCATGAAGCTCATGAATACCGTGCGTGCCGGCGTGCGCGGCACGGTGACACAGATCCTCGCCCGCGACGGCGTGCTGGTCGAGTACGGCGAGACGCTGCTGCGCCTCAGCAAGGCGGGCTGAAGGCGTGCCGATCCGCCGCATTCTGATCGCCAACCGCGGCGAGATCGCGGCGCGGATCATCCGCACCTGCCTCGACCTTGGAATCGAGACGGTCCTCGCAGTCTCGGAGGCCGATCGCGATTCGCTGCCGGCCCGCCGCGCCCATCGGATCGTGTGCATCGGCCCGCCGCGCCCGACTGACAGCTACCTGAAAGTCGAGACGATCGTGCAGGCGGCGCTCGGCGTGGGCGCTGATGCCATCCATCCGGGCTACGGCTTCCTGTCCGAGCGTGCGGCGCTCGCGCGTCTGTGCGAGGAGCAGGGCGTGGTGTTCATCGGTCCGACCGCCGCGCAGATCGAGGCCGTGGGCGACAAGCTCCGCGCCCGCGCGGAGGCGCAGGCGGCAGAGGTCCCCGTGGTCCCGGGAGCCTCGGTCACATCGAGCGACGAGGCGCTCGGGCTTGCGCGCGAGATCGGTTTGCCGCTCCTGGTCAAGGCGGTCGGCGGCGGCGGCGGGCGCGGCATGAAGCGCGTGGATCGTCTCGAGGATCTGCCGGCGGCGCTCGAGCTCGCCTCCACGGAGGCGGGTGCCGCCTTTGGCGATGCGCGGGTGTATCTCGAGCGCTTCGTGACCCGCGGGCGGCACATCGAGGTGCAGGTACTGGGCGACGGTGCCGGAGGTGTCATTCATCTGGGCGAGCGCGACTGCTCGGTGCAGCGGCGCTATCAGAAGCTCATCGAGGAGACGCCGGCGCCGGGTCTGTCGGCTGCGCTCGCCCGACGGCTGCACGAGGCCGGCGTGCGCTTTGCCGAGCGCCTGGCCTACCGCGGCGCGGGCACCGTCGAGTTCCTGGTGGATGCGGAGCGGGATGTGTTCTATTTCCTCGAGATGAACGCCCGTATCCAGGTGGAGCATCCGGTGACCGAGGCCGTCACGGGAGTGGATCTGGTCGCCGAGCAGATCGCGATCGCCTCGGGGGAGGGCCTGCGCCTTGCGCAGGCCGACATCAGGCCGCAGGGGTGCGCGCTGGAGTGTCGCGTGAACGCCGAGGATCCGAGCAGGGATTTCCAGCCAAGCCCCGGACAGGTGAGCGAGGCGCACTGGCCGGAGGGCCCGGGGATCCGCGTGGACACGCACATCGCCTCAGGCTCGCGCGTCCCGCCGTTCTATGATTCGCTCATGGCGAAGATCATCGCGCACGCGCCGGACCGCTGGTCCGCGCTCACTCGGATGCGTCAGGCGATTGCCGCGACGCGCATCGCAGGGGTCGCCACCAACCTGCCGTTTCATGCCGCCGTCCTGGCGGACCTCGAGTTTCAGGCTGGCGCCGTGGATACTCAATTCGTGACGCGGCTGCTCGCGCGCGGTAGCGAAGGCCCGGAGGGCACGCATGGCTGAGATCGAGCTGGTCGAGACCTCGCTTCGCGACGGCAACCAATGTCAGTGGGCCGCCCTCGGCATCGACACTGCCAAAACGCTGACAGTTGCCCCGCTCATGGATCGGGCGGGCTTCAAGGCCATCGATTTCACGACCTCCACCCACATGGGCGTCGCCGTGCGCTACAAACGCGAGGACCCGTGGGAGCGCATCCGGCTCATGGCGCAGGCCACGCCGAACACGCCGCTGCAGTTCATGTCGACCGGCTTCCGCTTCATCGCCTGGGAGACCGCGAGCCCGGAGTTCATGGCTCTGGTCTTCCGCGTGCTCGCACGCAACGGGATCCGCCGCTTCTGCCTCGCGGACCCGATGAACGATGCCGACTCGAACATCGCGTGCGCTCGCATGGTGAAGCTTGGCGGCGGTGAGTTCGTGATCGCAGCGCTGGTGTTCACGTTGAGCCCCATCCACGATGATGCGCATTACGCCGAGCGTGCCCGCCGGCTCGCGGCTTGCGCGGACATCGATGCCCTGTACATCAAGGATCCGGGCGGCCTGCTCTCGCCGAAGCGCGCCGGCACGCTGATTCCAGCCATCAAGGCGGTGATCGGCGCCAAGCCGCTGGAGTTGCACTCACATTGCACGATCGGGCTGGGGGAGCTCCTGTACCTGGAGGCTCCCGACCACGGCGTGACCGCCCTGCAGTGCGCATCGGGCGCAACCGCCGACGGCATCTCCAATCCTCCGGCCGAGCGCGTCGTGTCGAACTTGAAGGCCCTGGGACACTCGGTGCGGGTCGACACCGAGGTGCTCGCGCAGATCGGGAGCTACTTCCGCAGCCTCGCCGCAGCCGAGGGGCTGCCCGAGGGGGCACCGCTCGGCTTTGATGCCAGCTATCTGCATCACCAGCTGCCGGGCGGCATGGTCGGCACCATGCGGCGTCATCTCGCCGAGAGCCGCCTGTCGCATCTCGAAGGGGCGGTGATTGCGGAGATTGGCCGCGTGCGCGAGGAGCTCGGCTGGCCGATCGTGATGACGCCGTTTGCACAGATGGTGCTCACGCAGGCCGTCATGAACGTCACCGGCCGGGAGCGCTACGGCGTCATTCCCGATGAGGTCATTCGCTACGCCCTGGGCCGCTTCGGACGGCCGACGATCGCGATCGATCCGCAGGTCATGAGTCGGATCGAGTCGCTGCCGCGCACCCGCGAGCTGCGCGCCGAGCCACCCATGGCGCCGCTGTCGGAGCTTCGTGCGCGGCTCGGTCCTGAGCTCTCGGATGAGGAGTTCCTGCTTCGCGCAACCATGCCGGCCGGGCAGGTGGATGCCATGCTAGCCGCAGGTCCGGCAGCCCGCGAGTACGATCCTGCCGCGAAGCCGGTGCTGCAGCTGCTGCGCACGCTGACGGCACGTCGCGATCTGACCAGCGTCTCAATGTCGAAGGCGCGCTTTCGCCTGGAGCTGCGGCGCACGAGGCCGCAGCAACCCGAAGCAGCCACGGGGGAACCGACGTGAGTCCCACACGCAGCCGCGCCCGGCGCAAGGCCGCGAGGCGGGCTCCGCGCAAGCGTGGCAGGCGCACCGCCCTGCCGCCCATCCAGGGCATCATGTTCGATGTGGATGGCACCTTGCTTCTGAGCGACCGCTCGCTCGGCGGCTACGAGGTGTTGCCGGGCGCGGTCGAGACGTTGACGGCGCTCAAGGAGCGCGGCATCCCGTTCGTGCTGCTCACGAACGGCAGCGCCTATCCTCCGGCGGAGCAGGCGGCGAAGCTGCGCGGCATCGGGCTGCCGGTGGACGACGAGCAGATGCTCACCCCCTCCAGTGTCGCGGCGGACCATATGTCGAGGCACGGTATCAAGCGCGTGTTGGTGCTCGGCTCCCGGGGCGTTGGACACGCGTTGCGCGAGGCCGGCATCGAGACCACCCATACCGGAGAGCCCCGTGCGAGCGAGGTGGATGCGGTGTACGTCGGCTGGCACCCGGAGTGCGGCATGAAGGACATCGAGGCCGCCTGCAACGGCATCTGGGGGGGCGCCAGGCTGTATGTGGCCTCGGACGTGCCGTTCTTTGCAACCAAGCAAGGTCGCACCATCGGCTACAGTCACGCCATACTTGGCGCGATCCGGCGCCTGACCAAGACGCCGGCCATCCTGACGGGCAAGCCTTCCTCGCACGCGCTGCGCTTCGTGGCGCAGCGACTCGCCTTGCCGGCGCGTCACGTCACGGTCGTCGGGGACGATCCGATCGTCGAGATCATCATGGCGCGGCGCGGCGGGGCCGCCTCCCTCGGCGTGACCACCGGGGTGACGACGCGCGAGGAGTGGCAGCGGCAGCCGCCGACACGGCGCCCGGATCGCGTGCTTGGGGATCTGCGCGAGCTGCTGACGCTCGTGCAGTAGCGGAGCGCCCGCCTGCTCAACTAGTGCCGGATGCGGATCGCGGCCCCGCGGAACTGCAGCGGGGCAAGGCCGAAGCGCTGACGGAAACGGCGGGCGAAGTGGCTCGGATCCATGAACCCGCAGCGCGCCGCAACCTCCGTGACAGGCACATCCAACAGCCGCGCATCGCCCAGCAGCTCGCGTCCACGCTCGAGGCGCAGCCGCATCAGCTGCTCGGCGAAGGTTGTGCCGGAGCGCGCGAACGCATAGTGCAGGCTCCGCCGGGAGATGCCGTGCTCGGCGGCAACCGTCAACGGCGACAGATCGGCCTCGTGCAGGCGATCGCGCAGCGTGCGCATCAGTGCATCGAGCAGGTCGGGCCGCCCCTCCGTCTGCGAGTCAGGGCCGGTGGCGAGCGCCAGCAGTGCGACGATCTGCTCGGCGACCGTGCTGCTCGGCAGGGCCAGCTGATCACAGGCATCGACGTTGAGGCTGGAGACGGCGGCGCACAGTGCCGCGCTCCAGCCGCCGCCAGAGAACAGCTGCGCGGCACAGCGCTCCGGATGCGGCAGCCAGCGCTTGAGCCAGCTCTCGGGGAAGCGCAGCGTGACGGCGCTGGTCGGCTGCGGGCACTGCAGATCGTAGGGCTCGGTTCCGAGCACGAACACGCACTCACCGGGGCGCACGTCGGTTTCGCGGCCGAGCTGTTTCAGGCGCATCTGTCCGGCGCGCAGCTGCATGAGGACGCACACCGGATAGCGCGTGTGGGCGATCTTCGCCGGCGTGCGCTGAACCCGCTGCACGTCGGCCTCGATCGAGCTCAGCGTCGCGGCGCCGAACTCGACCTGGTCGAGGCGGGCGCGGAATCGATCGCGCACCGGGGTATCGATATCGATCTCGAGGAACTGATCGCAGACCGTGTCAACCCAATAGGAGAGGGCGCGCAGCTGCTCGACCTGTTCGGTCGACCAATGCCGCCTGGCTAGTGCTTCGATTCGGTCCGCCATCCGCAAATGGTGCCGTGCGTGACCGCATTGCGCAACCCTGGGTCATTACTTGCGCGCATCCGCAGGTTGAGTGAGTTTCGATAGATAACAGGCGCAAAGGCCGCTGGCTCGAGCGGGCCTAAGTTTGATGCGATAGCGGCCCCTCCAAACGAACCCCTTGAGGAGCCCGCATGCCCCGCACGAAGCCGCACCCGCCCGCGCGCGCTGCCCTTGCCGTCACCCTGTGCCTTGCCGCGGCGACGCCGCAGATCGCTCTGGCCCAGAGCTCGCCCTTCATGACCGGCGCGACCGCGCTGCAGACAAACATCCTCGCCTGGCTCACCCCGATCGCCATCATTCTGATCATGGTGCTCGGCGGAATGGCGATGGCAAATCGGATGTCCTGGGGCTGGTGCATCGGCGCCATCCTGGGAATCGCGATTGCCTTCGGCGCGCCGCAAATCCTGGTGGAGAATTGCGGTAACACATTGATTTTACGCTGCTCTGGCAGCGAGCACGGCGGAACGTCACATTTCGCCTCCCGCCTGATCGGCGACCGCGAGGTGATACGCCGACAGACCTCCCGGGGTCGAGATCGCGAGGGTCTGTGGAGCGGTCATGGCTGGCGCCGCTCGAGGCAGGTCACCGAGCACTATGCCCTGGAGCCCGCCGTGCTGCCATCCGAGCTCGAACAGCTGCCCGACCTTGAGGGCTACCTGAAGACCGCCTCGGCGCGCGCCTGGTCGCGCGTGACGCTCGTGCACTGATTCAGGGCACCCAGCCATGGCGATCTATTACCTTCAGATGAAGACGTTCGGCCGCAGCGCCGGCAATCGTGCGACCAGTGCTGCGGCTTACCGGGCGGGCGAGCGGATCCGGGACGAGCGCACCGGCAGGCTCTACAACCACACCCGCCGCGACGACGTGCTCCACAAAGAGATCGTCCTGCCCGCTCAGGTCGCCTCGGCGGGCGCCGCCATGGACTGGGCGCGAGATCGGGAGCGCCTGTGGAATGCGGCGGAGCATGCCGAGACACGCGCCAACGCCCGGGTTGCGCGCGAGTACGCGGTGGCATTGCCGGTGGAGCTCGCGCCACCGCAGCGGCTCGCGCTGGTGCGAGCCTTTGCCCAGGACCTGGCCGATCGCTACAGGTTTGCGGTGGACTTTGCCATTCACTCGCCCCGCAACGACCCTCGCAACTTCCATGCGCACCTGCTCGCCACGACGCGAGAGGTCGGGCCCGAGGGCTTCGGTGCGAAGACCTCCCTGGATGTCTCCGGGGCCGCGCGCGAGCGCCGCGGCTTGCCGACGACCGTGCAAGAGCTCATCCGCGTGCGCGAGCGCTGGGCAACCCTGACCAACCAGGCGCTGCAGGCCGCCCACGTCGATGCGCGCGTCTCCCACTTGAGCTATGCGGCACAGGGCATCGCGCGGGTTCCAGGCAAGCATCTCGGGCGGCCGGCCCCATCGCCAGTGTCCCCGGACAGCCACGCGCCCCGGACCCCGGCTAACGCTCTCGAGATGCTCGAGCATCTGCAAGCCCAGGCCCGCGACAACTGGCTTGAGCTGCGGCGCAGGGCCGGCGCGGCCCAGGGGGCCGCGGCCAGGGCCGACAGTCCGCGCCTGCAGCAAAGCGAAGATCTGCCCGGCGGTGAACTCTCGGGAGGAGGTTGAGCGATGGATCGGATACTGCTGTACGTGCCGTTCGAGGAGACCCAGCAGGCGCGCAGCGCAGGGGCGACTCGCGACCCGCAATCCAAGTGCTGGTACATCCGGCCCGATCAGGAGCGCAGGCGCTTTCTGCGCTGGCTGCGGCCCTGCGAACCGAGCGCGGAATACACCATCGAGTCGGACCACGCGTACGTCGTTGTCGCAGCCACCCCCTGCTGGCGCTGCGGTTCCCCAACGCAGGTCATCTGTGTGTACTGCAAGAGCGGCGAGATCCGTGGACAGACGTACCGCGACTTCACCGTGTCAAATGTGACCGCGCTCGAGCCAGCGCTTCGACGCCAGCTCGCAGCGTGGCCAAACTTCAGGATCATCGCTCGCGGCCCCGCGGCCGGTCAGTTCTTCGCGAATCACTGCGACCATTGCCGCGCCCTCCAGGACGACTACTTCCTGCACTGCGAGCCCGGCGGGGTGTTCTTCGCGCCCTCGGCAGCCGCACCCGAGGCGCTGCAGCTGGTGAGGCTGACCGGATGTATCCGCCTGAGTGGCGACGAGGGGTTTGAGCCCGGCTAAACTGCGCCTCGGACGCCCCGGTAGCTCAGTTGGATAGAGCGTCCCCCTCCTAAGGGGAAGGTCGTCGGTTCAACTCCGGCCCGGGGCGCGCTAATTCTTGCAAAAACAATAAGATATGATCAATTGTCGATAGCGCCCGGCGGTCCGTGGTGTGCTCCTCCTCAGACCGAACGTCCGTCCGCATGCTCCGAATGCAGAGCGCGCGGGTCGACGTCGTCGAGACAGTTGGCGTTGATGACAGCAACGGAGCCGACAGCAAAGGGCTGGATCCCACATACCTTGCAGAAACGATGCTGTCCGCGGTGACGATTGAACGTAAAGGTGGTCAAGTGCTCCTCCCCTCGGAGGATCCTGAGCTTGTCGAGCGTCGTATAACCCCACACGGCGCCCAGGCGCTGGCAGCGCGAGCAGTTGCAGGTGCGGGTTTTCTCCAGATCGACCAGCACCTCGATTGCGACCGCGCCACATTGACAGCTGCCGGTGTAACGCTGCTCGCTCATCTGAGCGTTGCTCCTCGTGCACTCT
>Ga0335081_10001431_pt1 | contig 38061 bp, 32 predicted proteins | sample Lox_Sample_35_FD_206713 | JGI IMG/M metagenome (GOLD analysis project Ga0335081, IMG submission 206713) | Soil microbial communities from Loxahatchee National Wildlife Refuge, Florida, United States - Lox_Sample_3.5 | ecosystem: Environmental > Terrestrial > Soil > Wetlands | place: USA...
CGCCTGTGAGCGCAGAAGTTGCTTGAGATAGGAGCGTGGCGAGCGAACCACGGACGCCCTCGAGAGAGTAAAGGGCAAAGTTCACGGGATGTCCGGGCACTTTGCCAACGAGTTTCTCGACAAGATACTGCTGATGTTCCAGAAGAGAAGAAGAGACGCCAAAGAGCGCCCCCAAGAGGACATCGCGGCCGACCACGGGATCGCGGAATTTGCCCTGCAGCATGCGGGTCCAGGAAACAATCGTGTCCGGCCAATGGCGCCGGACGTAGGGTTCAAGAGCTACGTACAGGAGCCACGTGAATGAAGCGAAAAAGAGACCCACGCTGATCGAGAGAATCAGGAACACGACTTCAAGAAATGAAGAGATATGATGGGCCAGCAGCGCCCAATTCAGCACGCCAGCCGCAAGAATGAAAACGGCAAGCCGCGAAGCGCCCTGATAATCGCCGCGCCCCAAGCGAATATTCCTTCGAGCAATCCAGACCGCGCCGCCAATCAAGATGCCCAGCAAAGTGAGACCAAAAATCTGGCCGATGTGGTTCTGAGTCCTGTTGACGGCTTCCATGCGCTGAGGATGAGTCCAGGGAGAGATGAGTTGAAAGTAGATGGGCTCGCCGCGGTAAGAAGCGGCCTCAATGCGCAAAGGAATGTCGGTGCGGCCGGGCCAGGTTCCTTCCCAGGCAGCGCGAGTATCTCCCCAAGCCAAGGGAAACCACTTTGGCGAAACCGGTTTGAATTTTGCAGGATCGAGCCCTGCGGCTGTGAAGAGCGGATTCCAGTTTGGCGGACGGGCCTCGCCTGCCGATTCATCCACCTGGGGGGGAACTGCCTCAAAATGCAGCAGCCTGCCATCGGCGCTGAGATTGACCAACTCCATGCCCGAAAGACTCTCAGAAGGTTCGGTCGGTGTAATGCGTCCCCAAATGAGGTTGTCCTGAGGAGAAAAGGAAACCAGAGAGCGCGGGCTTTGGCGATACCAGAAGATGACAGGAGGCGGCTCGGGCAAGCGTAAGGCGTTCCAGCGCGTGGAAGTGCGAAGCTGCGTTTCGATGAAATGAAAATAGTCGTTGTTGAGGGTAAAGCCCGAGGCCGAATCTGCCGGCGCGGCGTTGTAGCCCAGAGAGCGGATGATATCTCTGGCATGTGCCGCGAGTGTTTCGGGACCATCCCCGAATGGCAGCATCGCGATCATTTTTGTTCGGCTGGCAATCACAAAAAGCAGAAGAGCAAGGCTGGCGGCAACTCCCAGAAAACATGCCAGTGCCGTGAGCGGACGGAGGCCTTCACTTTGGCCTGACGCCGCGACCATTTCGGGCGAGGGAGTCTCTCCCGCGGCGAGCGCGGCAGCCATCGGATCGCCTCCGGGCAAAGCCGCAGCCACTTGCAAAGCGGAAGCAGGCCGCTGCGCGGGGTCTTTTTCCAAGCAGCGAAGAATGACCCGCTCCAGAAGCGGATCGAGATCTTTCACAAGAGTAGACGGCCGGGAAATTTCCCCTCGCTCGCGCAGCCGGATGAGCTCGGGTAAGGTTGCGGCGTCCAAGGCGCGTTTACCAGTGAGCAGCTCGTAGAGAACGAGTCCCAACGCATAGAGGTCGCTCTTGAGCGTGACTTCCTTGCCAGAGAGCTGCTCCGGCGCCATATACGCGGGCGTGCCCGCCCGAACTTCCGCGCCCTGAAGGCTCGCAGCAACGCCGGCCAGGCCAAAATCCGTAATGCGCGCTTTTCCAAGGCCGTCGAGCATCACGTTCGCGGGCTTCAAATCGCGATGGATGACGCCGCGCTCGTGCGCCGCAGCCAGGCCTGCGCAGATTTGGCGCGCGATTTCCGTGGCTTTATCCGGAGACAGGCGCCCGATCCTGCGGATCAGGGAGGCAAGATCCTCGCCGTCCACATACTCCATGGTCAGGTAGGTAACGCCATCGGTTTCGCCGATATCGAAGACGCGGCATACGTTGGGATGCGAAACCTGGCGAGCGATGCGCACTTCGGAATGAAAACGCTCGAGAGCGGAGGCATCGGCGGTCAACTTTTCCGGAAGGAACTTGACGGCCACAGTCTGGCTGAGCTTCAAGTCCTCGGCGCGGTAGACTTCGCCCATGCCGCCGCGTCCTGCAAGAGCCACGATGCGGTAACGATCCGCGACAATCATTCCGGGAGTGAAGCGGCCCCCACCGATGGGGTCGGAGCTGGAGAGACGGGGCGCCGCGCTGCCGGGAGTTTTTCCGATTCGCGAAGAAGGCGATGGAACTGGAGTTCCGCGTGGAGTGGGAGGAGCGATGGTCTCGCCTTCCGCACTTTCAAACGCCATGCTTGAGTTCTGGCCTACTTGCTCGCCGCAAGCAGGACAAAATTTGTTCCTTGGAGCCAGCTCACTGCCGCATTCGGGACAGAACATAGGGATCGCGATTTTAGCACTTCATGGGATGCGAGAGCGTTGCTTTGCACAGTTCAGGAAATGCGTTCGACGAGGACCGCCGTGCCGTAAGCCAGGACTTCCGTCACGCCTGACATCACTTCCGTCGCGTCGTAACGGAAGGCCAGAACAGCGTTGGCACCATGTGCGGCGGCGTGCTGGAGCAAGAGTTCATAGGCCTGCTCGCGGGCCTTTTCGCACAGGTCCGTGAGTATGGTGATGTTCCCGCCCACGATGGTCTGCAGTGCGGCGCCCAGATTTCCAATCACGCTGCGCGAGCGGACGACGATTCCTCTAACGACCCCAAAATTTCGTGTGACCCGATAGCCAGGTAGATCGAAAGCGCCAGTTACCATCGAAGAGTCAACGCGGCCATTCATGTGAGGTACCCTCCAGGATTTCGCCCGAACCGATTGTTACGGCGGACGTTTACCGCTGCGATTCTACCTGTTCAGATGCTTGTGCGCGAGCCTCCATGCTTTGTTATCCTCGGCTAGCGTGGAAACTCTCTTTCAAATTCTGGCGATCCTGCAGATCCTGGCGGGGCTATATCTGATCTATCAGGCCATGGAATGGCGCGGATATGCGCGCCGGCGGATGTTTACGGATCCGGGCTTTTTTGCGCCCCGGACAGCGGTTCTGTGCCCCTGCAAGGGAATGGAGCCGGGTTTGGAACAAAATCTGAATTCCCTGTGTGAATTCAACCACCAGAACTATGAAGTGTTTTTTATCCTTGCCTCCGAGACCGATCCGGCCGCGGGGCTCGTAAAGCGCGTGGCTTCACAGTCGAAGGTGAAGGCACACCTGATCTTTGCCGGGCAGCCTCAGGGCTGCTCTGAGAAGGTGAACAATCTGCGTGTGGCGATCGAGCAACTTCCTCCCGAATTCGAGGTGCTTGTTTTCACCGACTCAGACGGGAGGCCAGGGCGCTCGTGGCTGCACCATCTCGTCGCTCCGCTGAATGATTCCAGGACCGGCGCCACGACGACCATGCGCTGGCTTATTCCGAATCGGTCCAATTTTGCGACCTTGCTGCTGGCCGCGTGGAATGCGCCGCTGGTAAGCATGCTCAGCGAGAAGGGCAAGAATTTCTGCTGGGGCGGAGGCACGGCGATCCGCCGCACAATTTTCGATCAAATCAACGTCCTCGAGGAGTGGCAGGGTTCCGTCAGCGATGATTATTCGCTGACCGCCGCGATTGAGCGATCCGGACGCCCGATCGTGTTTCTTCCGGAATGCTTAACGGTATCGTTTGCGGAAACGGATTTTCAGGGTCTGCTCGAATTCACGAATCGCCAGATCCTGATCACGCGCGTCTATTCTCCAAAAATGTGGGGAATCGCTTTTGCCACGCATGCCCTTTTCTGCATTACCGTAGTCCTGGGAACCATTCTGACGCTGGGTAACCTGATTGCGACACTTCCTGCATTACCCTTTGCTGGACTGACCTTTCTCCCGTTTCTTCTCGCTGCGATTCGGGCATCACTTCGCACCGCGACGGTTTCGGAACTTCTTCCGGTCTTTCGCCCGCAAATCATGGGGCAATCCTGGGTCTATATCATCCTCGGACTGTTCCTGCCCTTCTTGTTTCTCGTGAACTTCGTCTCTTCGACCGTGACGCGAAAAATCGTCTGGCGAGGAATTCGCTACGAGGTCATTTCACCGCAGCAGACGCGAATCCTGAGCCATTAGGGAGCCGAAAGGCAGTTCGAGCCGGACCAACGCAGGGATTCCGTCAAATTATCCACAATCACTCCTATGTTGACGAATTTCTGTGGATAACTCGTGAAGCTGAAAGCATCTGCAGAAAATCCACAGTACCTTGAGCAAGAAAAATCCGAGAGAGAGATTCAGTTGATCGGCAGGGTTTCAAAGAGGGATTTCGTGGAAAATTTTCAAGCACTATGCAATTCCTACCCGGATATGAAGGCTGCGTGCGAGCACAATGTGAATAAGTCTTCCGTTTTTGAGTAGTTTAGAACCAAGCCGGTTTGGAATAGTGCTTGCTGACTTTGCCTAGTTCGGTGGAGCGTTCGCAGGCGGTTTCCTATCGGTACTCCTTCTCGCGCCTCGGCGTAACCGAATCTGAGGGTATGTCCCGGGGTGCCTGTCCCGCATTCCGATGTTGTCATTGACCGTTCGCCCAGTCGTGAAACGGTGCAGGCCTCACTCCGAGGCTGGCGCAATTGATTTGAAAGTTCAAATTGCTTTAGGAATCTGCATCCGGAGGAGTCCAAGTGAAGGTAATCCGCAGAACCGAACCAGTTCGATCCATTAAGGATTCCCACCCAGCGAATCCAAGCGAAACCTATTTTTTCTATGACAAGAATACGGGAGCCACGCATTTCCACGTGCAGGCAGGTCCAGACGGGCGTTTCCCGGTGGACCAGGCGGCTGGCCTGCTCGCCATGCACTGTATGGTGCGAGGGCAATCGCCCAGCGATTACCTCGTCATGGTGCGAGCGGATCACGAAGAATTTGAGGAGCTGGCTGTGCGTGCCAGCAAGCTGCTCGAGGCAGGCAAGTCCGTAAAGAGCCATGTGAGGTTGACGCGCCGTGAAGAGGAAGTTTTGGACGGCGTGATGCATAGCCTGGCAAACAAGGAGATAGCAGCGTCGCTCAACCTCTCCGAGCGCACAGTGAAATTCCATGTGTCTTCGCTGCTGGCGAAATTCCGGGTTCGCGGCCGGATGGAGCTGGTGAGGGAAGCGACGCGGCATGCCGCACCGCTGACGCCGCTGCCGGCTGTGACAGCGCCGGAAGCTGCAAAGCCGCTGGTTCCCCGAATTCACAGCTACCGTCGCCCAGCGCCCCGCGCTTCCGTGGTTTCGCTGACGAAGTCGCAGATGATGGCGTAGGTTTTTCTTCTCAGAGCTGAACGAAAACGAGCATCAAAAATGCGGGGCCCGGACTGGGATTCCCCTCCGGGCCCCTTTCATTTCGGCGTCGATTCAGAGATTGCCTATTTTTTCGCTTCGGAGTACAGCTCCGCCGCACGGTCCCAGTTTACGACGTTCCACCACTGCTTGATGTACTCGCCGCGGACGTTTTGGTATTTGAGATAGTAGGCGTGCTCCCAGACGTCGAGGCCGAGGACGGCTTTGCCGCCGAGCATGTAAGGCGTGTCCTGATTTGGAGTGGAATCAATCGCCAGCTTTCCATCCTTCACAATAAGCCAGGCCCAGCCGGAACCGAAACGCCCAAGTCCCGCGGCGGTAAATTTCTCCTGAAATCCCGCGAACGATCCAAACGCCGAAATAATTGCCGAGGAGAGATCCCCCTTCGGCTCGCCCCCTCCGCCCTTTTTCATGAGGGTCCAGAAAAGCGAATGATTCCAGTGGCCACCGCCGTTATTGCGCACGGCGGTACGAATGTTCTCCGGGACGGATTCGAGTCCCTTCATCAGTTCGTCAATGGACTTGGACTGGAGATTGGCGTGCCCTTCCAAGGCCTTGTTCACATTGGTGACGTAACCGCCGTGGTGCTTGTCATGATGGATTTCCATCGTTTTTGCGTCGATGTAGGGTTCGAGTGCGTCGAAAGGGTACGGCAACGGGGGCACTGTGAATGCCACGTTTTATTCCTCCTCTGAGTGAATTGAATCGAAACTCTTCCGGCGGCCGCGGGAAAAATGATGTGAAGCGGGATTCTCCGTTCCGAAGCGGCCTTCGCAAAAATTTGCCTCCGACGAATTACCCGCCTTGTCTCAATGGGAGCTCCGATCATGGCGCGGACCGGCTGACGTGCAAGGGAAAGTATACGTCCGAGGTGTCGCCAGGCTCAACCGCTCCCGGGTTTTGCGCCTCACTGGCCGGAATTCAGCTTCTCTCCCTTTTGTTGGATGCGGGAGAGCGCCCATCGGGCAGATTCAGCGATGATGTCGTCGTCGTCGGCAGAAAGTCTCGTGAGCAGATTAACGATGCGCTCAGATGCCTCAGGTTTCGTGGGAAGGAGTGCGTTCCCCAGGGAGACGCAAGCATTCCGGACCAATCCGCGCCACTTTGTTCTTTTAGCCGCGCTGCCGCGGAATCGCTGCTGAAATTCCTCCCTCGTCAGACCTGCCAGCCATGCGAGCGAAGGCATAAAGAGAGAATCTTCTTGCTCATGCGAGCCCGTAGCCGCGCGGGGCAGAAACGCAGCGTTTGATGTCACTGGAGCTTTGCGATTCCAGGGACAAACGTCCTGACAAACGTCGCACCCGAAAACGTGCCAGCCGGTCGGCTCGCGAAACTCTTCAGGAATGGGTCCTCGCAACTCGATCGTCAGATAGGAAATGCAGCGCCGAGCGTCGAGGACATAAGGCTCAACGAGGGCGTTCGTTGGGCAGGCGTCAAGGCACCTGCGACAGGAGCCACAGAGATCGGCGGGAGGAGAATCGGAGACAGACAGAGAGGGTTGCAAATCGAGAGAAGTGAGCACCACTCCAAGAAAAAGCCAGGAGCCAAGTTGCTGGTTGAGGAGCAGCGTATTCTTGCCGATCCAGCCGAGGCCGGCGTATTTCGCCAAGATTCGTTCGTGAATCGGCCCGGTATCGGCGCAAGCGTATGCTCCGATCGCTTCACCAAATCTGTCGCGCAATTCCCCAACCAGGCGGTTGAGCATCCGCCACAATTCTTCGTGGTAATCGCTGCCCCAGGCAAAGCGGGAGATCCATCCGCGGGGATGCAATTTGTCGCGCGCACTTTTGCGCGCAGCCTCGGTCGAGTAAGCGAATTGCGTGTTGTAATTCACCGCGCAGACGATTGCACCGCGAATGTTCGCGGCCACTCTTCGCGGATCCCTGCGTTTTGGATTTTCGAGGTAACGCATTTCGCCCCCATAACCACGATCGAGCCATTCCTGCATGCGCTCGAGTTCGGGGAAGGAATCGGCACGCACCACGCCGCAGAGATCAAAACCGAGCGAGCGCGCCCGCGCGGTAATCCATTTCGTGTCTTCAAGCGTTGCGATCCGCGCTTTCATCCAGCGGCTTCTGCCCAACTATCGTGCAATCTACGACGGAATAAAAAAGCCCCCCGAGGGGTTTCGGGGGGCCGTGAAAAGAGTAGCCGTTCAGCCCAGAGGAGACACGTTTTCGGCTTGCAGGCCTTTTGGGCCCTGCTTTACCTCGAACTCAACGTGCTGGCCTTCGTTTAACGATTTGTAGCCGTCGGACTGGATGGCCGAAAAATGAACGAAAACGTCCTCGCCCGACTGCCGCTGTATAAAGCCGTAACCTTTTGCTGCATTAAACCACTTGACGACACCTTGCTCTTTGCTCAACTTCGGTACTCCTCTGCGACTGGAATAGCGCGGTGCCGGAGGAAACGCCAGCACAAGGCATCCTGGGGAAGGTGCGGCCCTCCCGACGACTCCTTGCTGGGCAGGCGCAAAGTCTCAAAGCACAAACGCCCGCGTATGCTGTCACAATTCTTTCCTTGAGTCCAGATCGTTGAAGGAAGAAGAAGGACGCAGAATCTAACCGGGTCCTGAGAGACTCCGTCAGTTGAAACTTTGTACGGCGGAACGCTCGTCGGAAAAAACCTCGAAGACTGTGAAGAGCTTGGTGATCTGAAGCAGGTCGTGAACTTTTTTTGTCAAATGCAGGAGCTTTAAGTCGCCTCCGCGGCCCTTGACGGTCGTAAAACCGCTGACAAGTTCCCCGATGCCCGAACTGTCAATATAATCCACATCCGCCAGGTTGAGCAGGATGAGCATGCGCTGATCCTCCAGCAGTTGACGGATGGTTTTGCGCAGAAGAGCGCTTCCCTCGCCGAGCGTGATGCGTCCGCCCATATCCACTACGGTCACTTTACCGGCATCGCGAGGAGTTGCTTGCAAGAGCATAATGAGATCCTAGGCTTCCTTCCGCGGCGTAGTTCCCTGGCCGGTTTCGCCGCTGTGGCCGTTGGGGCTTTCACCGCCTGGAGCGGGGAGCTTCTTGGACATGACGATCTCCGCGCCTCCCGTCCAACCCTTGATGACTTCGAATTCGTCCATAAAGGCGCGCATGAGAAAGATACCGCGGCCCGAAGTGCTCAAGAGATTTTCTTCGGCGAGCGGGTCCGGCACGTCGCTGAGGCTGAATCCGGGCCCCTCGTCCACCACGTGGATGACCATTTTTTCCTGCGTGAGATCAACGGTAAGATGGATCTTCTTCTCCGGGCGCTCCTGATTGCCATAGTGGAACGCGTTGATGACGCCCTCCCGCACGGACATTCCAATGCGGTAGCACTCGTCTTCGCCGAACCCGGCTGCTTCTGCTACACGCAAACACATCTCTTCCGCCAGGTTCACGCTCTCGACCTGCGTCTCCAAAGTCACATTAAGGTGCTTCGTTTCTTGCGCCATGCGAAGGTTCGTCACCGCGCAAATCACCTGGATTCAAGAGCGATGTATGGGTAACACACTGCCCTTGTATCCGTCAATGGCGCGTTCGAGCTGCCCTTCCAGAGCGACAGGATCGGGGGTCGGCCCAGGTGCCTCGAGGAGTGGAAGTCAGGTCCAGTACGTCCGGTCCAAGGTGCGGTACTGGATCGCCTCCCCAAGGTGCTTTGGCTCGATTCCTTCGGCGCTTTCGAGGTCGGCAATGGTCCTCGCGACTTTCAGAATCCGGTCGTGGGCCCGCGCGGATAGCCCCAATCGCGTGATGGCGTTTTCCAGAAGCTTTTCTCCCTCTTGGCTGATCGCACAATGTTTGCGGATCATTTTTGGCGCCATCTGCGCGTTTGAATAGGTCTTCTTTTCGCCTGCAAATCTCGCATGCTGCTTTTCCCTGGCGCTGATCACACGCGCCCGGATGGCAGTGGAGTCCTCGCTGGGGGAAGGGGCGCGAAGCTCCTTGTATTTCACGGCGGGCACTTCGATGTGGATGTCAATCCGATCCAGCAACGGCCCGGAGATTTTGGATACGTAGCGCTGGATCATCGGAGGAGTGCAATGGCACTCCCGGGTGGGATCTCCAAAGTAGCCGCAAGGGCAAGGGTTCATCGCGGCGGCGAGCATGAAACGGGATGGAAAGGTCACGGAAGTCGCCGCTCGGGAGATAGTGACGGATCCATCTTCGAGAGGCTGGCGCATCACTTCCAGAACGTTGCGCTGAAACTCCGGCAACTCGTCCAGAAAAAGCACGCCGTTGTGGCCGAGGGAAACTTCGCCGGGTCGCGGGACCGCGCCGCCACCGATGAGCCCCGCATCGCTGATGGTGTGGTGTGGCGAGCGAAACGGCCGAGTGCCGACGAGCCCGCGGCTGTCCTCCAGAGTTCCGGCAACGCTGTGGATGCGCGTCGTTTCGATCGCTTCCTCCAGCGACATCGGCGGCAGGATGGTCGGGATACGCTTCGCCAGCATGGTTTTGCCGGCGCCCGGAGGGCCTATGAACAGAATGTTGTGGCCACCCGCGCAAGCGACTTCCAGCGCGCGTTTGGCGGCTTGCTGGCCATGGACATCGCGAAGATCCACGCCGTACTGGGCCGCTTCGCAAAGCATTAGATTCGCATCCACTTTCACGGGGGCAAAGGATTCCGGCGAGTTGACGAGGTCCACCGCCTGGGGCAAAGACTTGAGAGCGAAAACGTGAACGCCCTCTACGACAGCGGCTTCCTTTGCGTTCGCCTCCGGCACGGCGATGGCTTTGAGGCCCGACTCGCGCGCGGCGATCGTCGCGGAAAGCGCTCCGCGCACCGGGCGCACGCCGCCATCCAGCGACAATTCGCCCAAAAACATCATTTTGTCCAAAGGTTTCCCAAAGAAATGTCCCATGCAACCGGCCAGTCCGAGGGCCATGGGCAGATCAAAGCCCGAGCCTTCTTTCCGGACGTCCGCTGGCGCGAGATTGATCGTGACGCCCTGCCCGTAGGGAAACTCGTATCCACAGTTCCGCAGTGCGCTCTTGATCCGTTCGCGGCTTTCCTTCACAGCATTGTCTGGAAGGCCGACCACGTTGAAATCCTGCATGCGCGCGGAACCGACATCCACCTCGACTTCGACGAGGTACGCGTCAATCCCGAACACCGCCGCGCTGATGGTCTTGGAAAGCATATAGCCGAGAGAAGCGAATTGACCCTGCGCGCAGCATAAATCAAATCGTTACGATACGCCAGAGGCACTGAGCCCTCCGGGCCACAGCGCTTCCGCGCACCATCCGTTGCGCTTTACACTCCACATGGCGAAACGTATAGTAAATGCAGGTACCCGCGTTTTGATTCTTCCGCGTGAGGTCTGCACATGATTGGCTGGGTCATCCTTGGTCTTCTCATCATCATCGTCATTTTTGTCATCGGCATGTACAACGGCCTCGTCCGGCTCAAGGTGCAGTGCGACAACGCCTGGGCTGACATTGATGTCCAACTGAAGCGCCGCTATGACCTGATTCCCAACCTTGTAGAGACTGTCAAAGGCTACGCCGGGCACGAGAAAAGCACACTCGAAGCGGTTATCAACGCGCGCAATCGCGCCATGACGGCCACTGGGCCGGCAGACAAAGCCGCCGCGGAAAATATGCTCTCCGGTGCCCTGAAGAGCTTGTTTGCGTTATCCGAAGCATATCCCCAGCTTCGGGCCATCGAAAGTTTCACGTCCCTGCAGAATTCGCTGTCGCAGATTGAAGACACGGTGCAGAATGCGCGGCGCTACTACAACGCGGTGGTTCGCGACCTGAACACTAAGATTCAGCAGTTTCCCACCAATATTTTTGCCGGGATGCTCGGCTTCAAACCGCGCGAGTTCTTCGAAGTCACAGCGCCGGCCGAGCGGGAAGCCCCCAAAGTCAGCTTCAGCGCGCCATCGGCATAGCCCTTCGCCGAAACATGCGCTTTCCGTTTGCACATAAAATTTATCGGGTGCCTCCGGCAAGGTTGCCGCTCCGAGCATTTGCCTTCCTGTCGCTGCTTTGCCTGTTTGTTCTCCCGGCACTCTCCCTTACAACGCGCGAACTGCGCATTGAGAAATTCGATGCGCAGATTAACGTGCTCCCGAGCAGTACGATCGACGTCACCGAATCCATTTCGGCGCATTTCATCGGCGGGCCGTGGCATGGGCTATATCGCGAAATTCCGGTGGAATACGTCACGGCGCAAGGAATGAACTACACCTTGTTTTTGGATGTGAAGCAGATCACGGACGGCGACGGCAATCCCCTGAAATATGAAACCAGCCGCGAACGCCATTACCTGAAGCTCAAGATTTACGTTCCCGACGCCGACAATTCCGTCAAATCAATCGTCATTGAGTACACCGTCGCTGACGGATTGAAATTCTTCGATGACCACGACGAACTCTACTGGAACGTCACAGGCGACGAATGGGATGTCCCCATTGGAAATGCCTCGGCGACCGTCACTTTGCCCGTGGGCACCACGAACATCCGAGCCAAGGCCTTTACGGGCGCATATCGGTCCCGAGGAGAAGATGCGGAAGTCCAGGTGGTGGGAAACGGCGTGGAGGCGCACACGACGGTTCCTCTGGCTTTCCACGAAGGGCTTACTGTGGCCGTGGCCTTCGACAAAGGGTTCGTTCACGAGCCAACCTCCGCCGAGCGGACGATGCTCTTTCTACGCAGCAATTGGCCGCTTGTTTTTCCGTTTCTGGCATTCTTTGGAATGTTCTCGCTCTGGTGGAAAACCGGCCGAGACCCCCGTTTGCGACCGATTGCAGCGCAGTATGAGCCACCCGACAAGCTGACGCCTGGAGAAGTGGGCACGCTGATTGACAATTCCGTGGACATGAAGGACATCACGGCCTCCATCGTTGATTTGGCCGTTCGAGGCTATCTGACCATCGAGGAAAAGCAGAAAGAACACATGATGGGACTATGGTCCGACAAGGACTACGTATTCCATCTCAAAAAGCCCGCGGCGGAGTGGACTTCGCTGAAGGCGCACGAGCAGGAACTCCTGGCGGGATTGTTCAGCGACGGCGCTGCCTCGGACGTATCGCTCGCCGAGCTTCACAACTCGTTTTACAAAAATATTCCCGGCATCAAAAACGATATCTTTGCGGCTCTCGTCTCCGATGGTTATTACCGCCGCAGGCCGGACAGCGTGCGCAGCACATATCTAGGAGCCGGCCTGGTCGTGGGATTCCTCTCCATTTGGGGCGGCCCGATTATCGCCAGGAATCTTGGGATGGCGCCGTTTACCTACATCATTGCAGGAATTCTTACTGGTGCCGTCATCTGTGCGTTCGGGTGGTTCATGCCGGCCCGCACGGTGACGGGCGCGCGCACGCTCGAAGGCATACTTGGATTCGAGGATTTTCTCGCACACGTGGAAGCGGACCGGTTCAACCGCATGATCAAGACCCCGGAAATGTTCGAGAAGTTCCTTCCGTACGCGATGGCGCTTGGCGTTGAAAAGAACTGGAGCAAGGCGTTCCAGAACATTTACACGCAGCCTCCAAGCTGGTATCAGGGCAGCTTCGGGCCGCAGTTTTTCGCATTCAATTTCGTCAACAACCTGAGCGCCATGTCCGTGCAAGCCGGAAGCGTCATGGCCTCTGCGCCGCGCAGTTCGGGAGGCTCGGGCTTTGGAGGAGGCGGCGGATTTTCCGGTGGCGGCTTCGGCGGAGGCGGCGGCGGAGGCTTCTGAAGAAAGTGAAGTGAGACCGAAGGCTCTGGAAAATGCGCTAAGCTTATCCCCCAAGTAACCCTTAATCGGCTGCGGACATGCCCGTCGCTCCGCCACCCGTTCCTCCCGGCAACAGAAACCTCAGATTTAGCACCTGTTCCTTTCGGCGTTCCTCTTCCATGTGGCGCGTTCTCGCCTTCAGAAGATCTTCCAGAGAAACTAACCCGAGAAATCTGTCACTTTCGCGATCCACGACGACCACACGGGTCACTCCCTTTTCCGCCATGCGGTAGACCACGGCGCGAAGCGGTTCGTCGGGGTAGGCCTTGACCGGATCCTGTTCGATGACTTCTTCGAGCCGCCGTACAAGTACCGCCTCTCCTTCGCGATCCATTCGTTCGTAAATCCCCTTTCGCGTCAGGATGCCAATGAGCTTTCCATGCGTCTCCAACACCGGCAACAAACGCTGCCTTTGCCCTTTATCCGCCTTCAGCAATGGCAAAACTTCGTTTAGCATGCTCTTGGCGGAGAGGACCATCACATTAGGCCTCATGACTTCTCGAACATAGAGAAGCTCCAATGGATCAACCGCATATTCGCAGGTGAGGTGGTAGCCGCGGCGGGCCACTTTCTCCGTGAGGATGGATCTCTTCAAGAGCAGCGTTGACGCTGCATACGCTGCAACGCTGCCCAAGAGCACGGGCAGAAGCATATTCCAATCGTGAGTCTCTTCGATCGTGAAGATAATCGCCGTCATCGGCACGCGCAGCGTTCCACTTAAGACTCCGGCGATTCCGATGAGCACCCAGAACCCCGGCCCCATTTCAGGGAATCCATAGGAAAGCAACGCACCTAGCGCCCCGCCAATCATCATCACAGGTGCCAGCACGCCCCCCGAAGTGCCTGAGCCCAAGTCCACGGACCAGATGACCCATTTCACGATCAGCACGCCGAAAATGAGATGCCAAGCCCTTCCGCCCTGAACCAATTGGCCAATTATATCGTACCCAACTCCCAGGGCGGGTGGAAAAATCAAGCCGCCCAGGCCTACGACGATTCCTCCGATCGCTGGCCACCACATCCAGTGAACCGGCAGTTTCCCGAACAAATCCTCGAACATATACACGGAATTGGAGAGCGGAATCGCTAGGATGCCACAAGCGATTCCGGCCGCGACGCAGCAGAGCAGAACCAATGGGGAAAAAACCGAGGGATGTACAAAGGAAGGAAACAAAGGTCCGTCACCCAACAAGAAATGTCGCAGCAATGCGGCTGTAGCGCTGGCAGTCGCTACGGGAATAACGCTCCGAGGTTTTCTCTCAAAGAGAAGCAGCTCGATGGCCAGCAGCACGGACGCAATCGGCGCCGCGAACGTCGCACTCATTCCCGCGGCGGCTCCCGCCGCGAGCAGTGTTTTCCGCTCTGCGCTCGTGAGATGGAACATTTGGGCCACGATGGAACCAAAGGCTCCGCCGGTCATGATGATCGGACCCTCAGCGCCGAAGGGACCCCCGGTGCCGATCGCAATCGCAGCTGAAACTGGCTTGAGAATTGCCACTTTCGGCTCGATCCGGCTGCCGTTGAGCAAGATAGACTCGATCGCCTCAGGTATGCCGTGTCCTCGAATGCGGTCTGATCCGTAACGCGCCATGTAGCCCACGATGATGGCGCCCAGCACGGGGACAAAAACCGCGAGCCACCCCAGATGGTGGCCCGCGGGGGTCACAGGTGCGGTCGAAAATCTTCCGTAGTAAGAAAGGTTAGTGAAGAGTGCGATCAAGCGGAGCAGGATCAAAGCAAAACATGCCCCACCTGCGCCAATCGGAATTCCCAAGAGCGCAATCCATAGCGCCCGGGGAGCTATGGTGAAATCGCCCAATTCCTCTGGCTGCGCTGCTGCGTGCGGCTTTGCATCTTCGTGAGCGGCCGCGGCATCATTCCCTTTATTCAACGGGATCCTCTCGCGAATTCCTGGCATGCCCTGGATGAATGGCATTCGCGCATGCGGTAAAAAGCAGCCTCGCTCTTGCCAGAATTAGGCGGCAGTTTTCGACATGCGGCGCTTTGTTGCTCTATGGTGGCCGTTGCGGTCTCGTTGGAGGAGCGCCTGGATCGCGGCAACCAAGGCAGCTCCGCTCGCTCGCAACTCGCTGATTCTTTGTCCAGCGACCTGATCCAGAAGCCTTTGCCCCCGGGGCAAGAGCGAGATCAGAACCTGTCTGCGATCTTCCTGGCTCCGCTTTCTCCGCACATAGCCGTGCTTTTCCAATCGGTCAAGCAGCTCGACGGCGCTGTGATGCTTCAAAGCGAGCCTTTCCGCGAGCGTGCGGATGGAAGCTTCGGTATTTGCAGGCAGTCCGCGGATCGCCAGCAACATGAGGTATTGCTGGGGTTCGAGGCCCGCGAACCGCGCCGCCGCGTCTCCCTCCCGCAAAAACAACCGGATGCGATAGCGGAGTTCGGATAAAGCGCGGTATTCGGCACTGGTGATTTCCGTCGTCATGTTTCCGATTCTATCGTAGAACGATATAAGTTGCCAGCGGCGGGGCGTCTCCGTGCGATATAGTTACTCCGCCGCGGAGCCTGGTACCTTGGCCCTGATGCACCGCCCTTGCCATAGGTCCAAACCCGGCAGCGGGGAGATTGTTTTAGGGCTGGGCTGGACGGAGTTCTTTAAGGCGTTTGCGGAAGGCCTTCTGGGTTTTGTAGTGCTCGTAGCCATGCCGTTCATAGAATTCGTGCGCGCGCTCGCGAACCACATTCGACCGGACGGACATCTGCTTGCATCCATGCGCTTTAGCCCAGCGCTCGGCGGCCTCCAGCAATGCCCACCCCGCTCCGGCGCTGCGGTTCCCTTCAGCCACAACCAGGCCATTCACTTCTGCCCGCGACTCTACCTCGAGAAGCGGATCGACGCTGACGTGAATCCACCCGATGACGCCTTTGCCCGTCAATTCAGCGACAATGGCGGCGTGTTGGGCCGCAGGTCTCAGGCTCTTCAGACGTTCCTTCATCTGAGCCGCGCCGGCCGGGTATCCCAATTGGCCGCTAAGCTCCGCGAGTCTTGCCGCATCCTGCGGGCGCGCGCGCCTCAGCTTCAACTTCGCGAGCTTTTGTCCCGCCATGCGCTAAGCCGCCTTCTTTCGCAAACGTTTATCACACCGCCGCACCTGAGATTCTTGCTCCAAGATTCACGGAGTCTCTTCGCTCAAAAGGTCTTGTCGGAGTCGAGGAGAATCGTGACGGGCCCCTCATTGACCAACTCCACGGACATCATGGCCTGAAAAATACCTGTGGCCACTGCGATTCCTTGTCTTCGCAACGTCTCGCAGAATTCCTCATAGAGTTGCTTTGCCAGCTCAGGTGGCGCCGCGGCCATAAAACTCGGCCGCCTCTGTCCACGCGCATCGCCATAGAGAGTAAATTGGGAAACGACCAGCGCGCTGCCTCCTATATCCACGAGCGAGCGGTTCATCTTTCCCTGATCATCCTCGAAGATCCGAAGATTGGCCACCTTTTCCGCTAAAGCCGCGGCAACCGCCGGAGTGTCTTCCTTGCCGACGCCCAGAAGGATCATCAGGCCGGAGCCGATCTCGCCCGCGACGCTACCTTGCATACTCACCCGAGCCCGGCTCACTCTCTGAACGACAGCCCGCATCTCCGCGGCTCAGAATGGAGCCTGCTGGCTCTGATTCAGCGTTTTCCGCGGAATCATTTCCGGCCATTCCGCCGCGTTGTAGGCGAACACCGCCAGCACCTGCGCACCTTCCGTCAGATCGTCCCAGCGCACGCGGTCCAGCGTGTCCGCCTGCGAATGATGCGTTTTGTTGTAATCCGCTGGATCCTGGATGCACCAGAAGCCCGGCACGCCGGCCTCGTCAAACGGCACATGATCCGAGCCGCCTTCGCTTCGCAAGCTCGGTTCGTGGAGCCCGATGGTCTTGTCCTTGGCGAGTGGATAAAGAATGCGATCCATCGTCTCCTCTGCTGCATAGTTGTGCATCAAGCCGACGGTCAGCACCTTTCCCGTGCCCGTGTCGTCAATCAGCACGCCGGAAATTTTGCTCAATTCAGCCTTGTGTGCCGTTACATAGGCTCGCGATCCGTTCAGCCCCTGCTCTTCTCCCGTGAACAGCACGAACCGGATCGTCCGTATTGGCTTCACGTCTAGCTTTTGCAGCGCCCTCGCCGCCTCAAGAACGGCCATTGCGCCAGTGCCGTTGTCCGTGGCGCCGGTTCCCAAGTCCCAGGAATCGAGGTGTCCGCCGATGATCACGACTTCATCCGGCTTCTCGCTCCCTCGAATTTCTGCAACGGTGTTGTACACCGTCACAGGTTTGCCGCTGAACGAGGCGCTGATGTTCACCTCGGCCTCCACAGGCCCATCATCCAGCAACTGCCAGATCAGCGTTGCGTTTTCCCTTGCCATATACGCCGCGGGAACCGGCCCTTGCCCATATTCGCGCGACATCCCGCCCATGTTCATCAGCCCATACATCTTCTCCGACGCGAGCAGCACCGCTCCCACTTGCTCTTCCTGGAAAAATTTCATTTCCGCCAGGATCAGCCGGTACCTCGCGCGAAAGTCATTCAGTGGCGTTGCCTTGGGATGATCTAGCGGCAAGCTTCCTTCGAGGAACGGCGTCAACAGTGGATCATCCGGCGGCTCCATTTCCGTCGGCCGATCCAGCACGACGATAGCTCCCCTCAACTTTCCCCTGAACTTCTGAAGTTCATCCTCACTCTTCACGCTCACGGCCACGATCGGACCACGCACTGTCCCGTTCGTGCTCGGCGACCATCCTGCGGCCGCCAGCGTCAATCCGTGCACCGCTGGCGACAGAATGCTTCCGCTGGCTCCCCACTCTTCTCCGCGTGACCAGCTGTTCGCGATCGTCCATGGCTCAAGATGCGCATCCGAGTACCCCAACGAACGGAATTGTTGCTGGGTCCAATGGCTCGCTTGATCCAATTGCAGCGAGCCAGTCAGCCGAGGCCCGATCCGCGCTGTGAGATAGGTCAAATCCGCTTTCAAATGCGGTTCGTCCTCCTTCACCTGCGCGATAATCTTTTCATCCATCTCCGCTACGGCATCCGGTTTCGTCTCGGCGCCGCTCGCCGCGGTTTCCGTCGAGTGGCTCGGCGTCGCTTTCCGCGGCAACATTTCCGGAAGTTCCGCAGTGTTGTACGCCCACGCTGCTAAAACTTCCGCTCCCTGATTCAGATCATCCGGCCACACCTTGTCGAACGTATCCGACTGGCTGTGATGCGTCTTCGAATACTCGGCTCCATACTGCATGCACCAGAACCCCGGCACGCCCGCTTCGTCAAACGATGCGTGATCCGTCCCAAACGATCGCGCCATGCTCGGCTCCAGCAGCTTTAGAGCGCCGAGAGGCGCGAGCACCTGGTCTACGATCTCGCGATCCTGGTAATTGTCATGTAGCCCCAGCGCTAACACTCGGCCGGTTCCCGTGTCGTGCACCAGGACCGCCGAAATTTTGTCCAGGTCAGTCTTGTGCGCCTGCACGTACATCTTCGACCCGACCAGTCCTTCTTCTTCCCCGGTAAACAGCACGAATCGAATCGTCCTCTTGGGATTCAGGTTTAATTTTGAGAGAGCCCGCGCAGCTTCGAGAACCGCCGCCGTTCCCGTTCCGTTGTCCGTGGATCCCGTTCCCAAATCCCACGAATCCAGGTGCGCACCGAGAATCACCACTTCGTCTGGCTTTTCGCTTCCCCGAATCTCACCAACCGTGTTGGATACTTCTTCGGGCTTGGTGCTAAACGAGCTCGTGATATTTGCCTCCACTTCCACCGGTCCGTGCTTCAGCAACCGCCAGATCATGCGGTAGCCTTCTCCGGTCACAAACGCGGTCGGGGTATCTCCCTTGTCGAATTTTTCCCCTCCGATGCCCGTCATGTTCAGCAGCGCGTGCGGCTTATCCGAATCCCTCAGCACTACCGCTACTCCTTCTTTCTTGAAAAACTCATTCCTCGCTCGCGCCACGGCGAGAAACGCTGCGTATGGCGAAGCCGTCGGCTGTCCATCCGGCGGAGGCGGAGCCTGCATCGGCCGCAGAACCACCCCATAAGGATTCTCCTGCGCGGGCGGCGAAAGACTCTCCGGCTCCTGATAAATCACGATCGCGCCTTTCAGCTTCCCCTTGAATTTCTCGAAGTCTTCTTTCTTCTTCGCGTCAAAGTACACCACCCGCCCTCGCACCTCGCCTTTCGTTGCCGGCGACCAGCCTGCTGCCGCGATCGTCAGCGGAAGCTCCGCGGGCGCGACGATTCTCGCCGTAGCGGTCCCCCGCGTCCACGCGTGCGCGATCGTCCAGGGTTCCTGGTGAACATTCGTCAGGCCGTATTTCTTCATTGTTTCCGCGGCCCACTCGTTTGCGCGGTGCAATTGCGGCGATCCCGTCAGCCGTGGCCCAATTTCGTCCGAAAGATATTCCAGGTTCTCTGCCGCTTCGCTGCGCTGCTGGATCTCGCTCAGAATCTGTTCGTCCGCCGCTGCAAAGGGACTAAGCAGGTCCGGCGTGCGCTGCGCCAGCCCTTCATGCGTCACAAACACCGCGAGCACCGCCACAAACACTACTGCTGCCGTTCGGCGTGAATTCATCCTCGCCCTCGCTTCCAAAGCGTGATTCTTAGAAACAATTTATGATTTTCATCCTGAAAAGTCAGTCCGACAATCTGCGCTATCCCTTGGATCCGCTCTTCCCCGACATGCGTTTCACTCTCTTGCCAGTGCGCCGCTTTCCCCTCGGCGCGTGCTGGCACGCCGGGCAAAAATAGCTGCTGCGCCCGGCCACGATCGCCCTCCGGATCGTCGCCCCGCACCGGAAGCACTTCTTGCCCTCGCGCCCATATGCTCGATGGTGCCGCTGATATTCTCCCGGCTGGCCTTCCGCGTCAAGAAAATCGGAAATGGAGGAGCCCCGCAGCGCGATGGCATTTCGCAAAATGGCCTGAAGCGCCCGCCGCAGGACTTCCACCTCGCGCAAATTCAAATTCGCTCCCAGCCTCGCAGGATGAATCTGAGCCCTCCACAGGCTCTCGTCCGCATAGATATTTCCAACGCCGCGCAGCACGCTCTGGTCCAGCAGCAGCGCCTTGATCCGCGCCCGCCTTCCGCGAACCAACTCCGCGAATTCTTCCGAAGTGATCTCCAGCGGATCCGCACCGAATCGCTCGAGTTCCACTCCGAGCGGCGCTCTTTCGAGATACGCCATCCTCCCGAAACGGCGCGAGTCCGTGTAGCGCAGTTCTCTTCCATCGTCCAGCAGGAACGTCACGTGGGTATGCTTTTCGTGCGGCAGCGCAGCGAGGCTCGGCGCCAGATTTCCCGTCATGCCCAAATGCACAAGCAGTGCGGCGGAAGCGCTTTCTCTCGTCGCGCTCCCGATGTCCTTGGTGCCGCCATCGCTGCCCTTCGCCGTTCCATTCGCTTCCGACAATCGCAACAGCATGAACTTTCCGTACCGCTCCACCCGCTCAATCCTCCGCCCGGGAAGCTGCTGTTCGATCGCGGCCGGATCATCAATGAAATCCGTCTTCCCCATGCTCACGGACATAATGCGCCGGCCCGCAATCGCTTGTTGCAAGCCCCGCGCTACGGTCTCCACTTCGGGAAGTTCCGGCATTTCACCACCAACCTACCACAATGCGCTTTCGCCCATTGCGGATCCATAAAGCAGAAACCGCGCGGAAACTTCGTCCCGCGCGGCTGCTGCGCTTTCCCAGCGAGAAACCTCTCGCCTCCCAAGGACCGTCCTTCCTTAGACTCCGCCTCCGTCTCAGTGCTGATGGTAGTTCGGATAAGGAGGCGGCCCCGGTATCACCACCGGATGCTTCTTCAGCTCCTCCAAGGTGACTTCCACCGCTTTCTCAAGTTGTGGGTCGTGTCCCACCGCAACAGGTGCCGGTAAGTTTTCTACTTCAATGTCCGGCGCTATGCCGTGGTTTTCCACTTCCCACTGCCCGTGCAATCCGAAGATCGCCACGCGCGGCGCGGTGACCGTTCCGCCGTCCATGAGCTGGGGATACCCGTAGATGCCCACGAGTCCTCCCCATGTCCTGGTCCCAACGAGCAATCCCACTTTGTCCTGTTTGAACATCCACGGCAGCGCATCTCCGCCTGATCCGGACATTTCGTTGATCACCATGGTCTTCGGTCCGTAAATTTGCGCGAGCGGCGAGCAGAACTCCTGCCCCTCCCGCGAGATCGCGCAATTCCTCAGCGGCCTCTCCAGCAGATCAATGATGTAATCCGCGATGTCTCCGCCGTGGTTGTAGCGCTCATCAATAATCGCGCCTTGCTTCCCGACTTGCGAAAAATAGTAGCGGTTAAAGTTGAGGTACCCGCCAGTCGCCGTATCCGGCACATGAACGTAAGCGAGCTTCCCGCCGCTCAGTTTATCCACCAGCCGGCGATTGTCCTCTTCCCATGCGCGGTTTCTGAGCGCGAATTCGTTCGCCACCGGCACGACCGTCAATTCGCGCGCCCCCGTACCGTCGGGATTCGGCCCGACTTTGATCTTTACCTGCTTCCCCGCTGTGTTCTGGAAGAATTCATAGACCGAATCCGGCGGCCGCACTTCATCTCCATTCACTTCCAGCAGGTATTCGCCAACCTTCACGTCCACGCCCGGCTGCGTCAGCGGCGCTTTCAGTTGGGGATTCCAGTTCTCGCCATCAAAAATGCGCGCGAACCGGTACCGCCCGTTTTCAACCTTGTAGTCCGCTCCTAGAAGTCCAACCGAAACTTTCTTCGCTTCCGGAATATCTCCTCCGCGGATGAACATGTGTCCGACCGTGATATTTCCCAGCATCTCCTCGAACAGGTGGTTCAGGTCCTCGCGTCCTCCAACGCCTTTCAAGTAGGGAGCGTATTTCTTCTCCGTTTCCGCGAGGTTCAAGCCGTGCAGATGCGGGTCATAGAAGAAATCGCGCTCAATCCGCCATACCTCGTGGTACATCTGGTTCCATTCCGCGCGCGGATCCACGTAGACCTCGATGTCGTCGGTCTTCAGCATTCCATCGCCCGGTTTCGGCGCTGCTTTGGCATCCGCGATAAACCAGTGCCCCGCGGGTCCGAATCCCTTCCGGTAGAGAACTTTTTCTCCGTTCGCGGACACGGTGAGGTAACTCACCCCGCTCAGAAATGGCTCCGTTTTCCGGTCCTTCAGATCAAACTTGGAAACCGTCGCAAACGTTGGTTCCTGCAATTCCGGCACATCGGGAATTTCGCTCAGGTAGAGCGTGCCGGCTTTGCCGCGATCCAATTCGATGTAGTTCGCCGCCTTGATCGGCAGCGCCACGATCCGCTGCAGAATGCCGTCAAAATCAATCGTTACTTTGGCGGCTTCCTCTTTTTTCTCCCCTTCCTTTTTCTCCCCTTCTTTTCCCTTCTCGCCTTCCTTGCCGGACTCGTCCTTTTTCGCCGCCGCGACTTTTTCCTCGTCGCTCTCCGGTTCGACGGGAGATGCTTCGCCCTTCTTCAGCACCGCTGCGTACACGCTGCGCAGAATGGGATGTTGGACGCTCGAAAGGTCGAGCCATCCGATCGAAAGCCCCAGGTCCGTGCTCGCGGCGAAATACAGGAGTTTTCCCCCATTGTCGAAAACGGGGAACCTTGCGTCGCTCAGCCCGTCCGTGATCTGGTTGCTCTTCCCGCTCTCGATCGAATACACGAAGATCGCGGCGAGATGATTTTCCAGCAGACGGTCGTAACTCAGCCATTTGCTGTCGGGAGACCAGCTCAGCGAAAAGTCGAACGATGGATCGTCGTAAGGATTCGTATCCACCTTGACTGGCGTTCCCTTGGCGATATCCACGTACCAGAGGTTCAAGCGCTTGTCCGTATACGCAATCATCTTGCCGTCTGGGGACCACGTCGGCTTGTAAAAGAAAGAAGGAGGATTCCCCAGGTTGATCTTCTTGACCGTACCGAATCCCGATTGATCTTCGATATGCAAGGCGTATTCCCCCGACTCATCGGAGAAATAAGCGATTGATTTTCCGTCCGGCGACCAGGCCGGATCGCGCTCCGCCGCTGCAACCGTCCTGGTCAAATCCCGCGCGTCGCCCTTATCCGCAGGCACCGTCACGATTTCCCCTCGCGCCTCGAAGACTGCCCGCGCCCCGGTAGGAGAAATCCCCGCATTGTGTAGCTTGTCTCCCACTTTTTCGAAGTGCGCACGCGTCGCCGGCAAATCGCCCGCGATCCGAATGTCCACTTGCTTTGCCTTCTCGGTCTTCAAATCGAAAATGTAGATTCCGCCGAACTGCTCGTAGACCAGCGCGCCGGGCCCTCCAGACAGCGATTTCAAGTCCAGCCCGTCATTCTTCAAGACTTGTTTCACCGTCTTTGTCTTGGTGTCGTAAGAAAAGATCGTCACCGGTCCGTTCCGGTCGGACAGGAAATATACCGTGTCGCCGATCCACACAGGTTGGGAATCATTCGAATTCTCACGCGGCACTTTCAGGAGCGAAAGATTGCTTAGCTTCACGATGTAAATCGGAGTCGTTTGCCCGCCCCGGTAGCGCTTCCACGCTTTCTGCCACTGGAAATTCGGCACGTAGGCAAGTTCCGAGCCGTCTGGCGAATACGATCCTTCGAGCGCGCGCCACATTGGCAATACCTCCGGCACGCCGCCCTGCACGGGCACGGTGTAAAGCCGCGTGAAATCCGCATAAGCTTCGCGCCCGGAAACGAACAGCACGTTCTTTCCGTCATTCGTCCAGCCCACGGGCGCATCCGCTCCCGGATGCCAGGTGAGCCTTCTCGGCGTGCCACCTTCGGCCGGAATCACATACACATCCCGGTTACCGTCGTACTCGCCCGCAAAAGCAATCCACTTCTCGTCCGGTGAAAAAACCGGGTCGTCTTCGTGTCCCTGAGTCGTCAATTGCCGCGCTTCCCCGCCGTCGCGCGAAACGCTCCAGAGATACCCGCCGTACACGAACACCACCTGTGTCTTGCTCAACGTCGGTTCTTGCACCAAAAGCGGCGTTTCTTCCGCCGCCATCGCCACGCTGCCGTTACAGGCAAGCCCCGCGCACAACACCAGCGCCGCGATCAAGACCGGGATTCGAAATCGCATTGTTCCTCCTGAAGTACCCTCTGAATTAAAGAACCTTCTTGACCCGCGCTCAGAGCGATCTTCTGCCAAAGCGGCTCGCTCTTCTCGCTGGCCCTCCGACCGATGCCCCTTGCCTGGACGTTATTTTCCTGCAGGCCAAAACCCGGGATCGATGATCTTTCGCTCGTCTTCTTGTGCAGCGTATTTCTTCACTTCCGGCCCGATCTCCGAAGTTTTTCCGATCAGCACAAACACCAGGTTATCCATCGGAAAATGCTTTGCGATCACCTGGTTCGCAATATCAGGGGTCACTGCGTCAATTCTGGCGTCCAATTCATTGATCTCCCTGTCGCCCAGGCCATAAAACTCGTCCGCCGCAATTTGCCTTGCCAGTTGTCCGGAGGTTTCAATTCGCGGCGGGAACTGCCCCTTGATATAGCTCTTCGCGGACTCCAACTGCGCCGGAGTCACTCCGTTCTTATGAAATTCATCCAGTACTTTCAGCATCAGGTCAATCGCCTGCACTGTCGTCGCGTTCTTTGTGAAACTCCCCATCACAAACGCCCCCGGCTCCTTCCGCGAATCAAAGTAGGAGTAAGCGCCGTAGGAATATCCGGACTCGACGCGCAGCGCCTCGTTCAACAACGAAGTGAACCGCCCTCCAAAAATCGTGTTCACCACGCGGATTGGCACACGATCGGGATCGTTCACCCGCGTGCCCACATTGCCGACCGCGAAATACGTCTGAGTCGCGTCCGGCTTGTCCACAAGCAGCAGCCGCTTGCCCTTCACTTCCATGGCTACGGGAATCGTTTCTGGCTTCACTGCCTTCGCCGGCCATGCCCCGAGCGCCGCTTGCAATTTTTCCTTCATTTCCGCGGTGTCAAACTCTCCAGCAACGGCCAGGATCATGTTCGCGGGCGCGTAGTAGGAATCGTAGAATTTCACGATCGCGTCGCGCTTGATGTTTTTCAGCGTGACCTCGTCGCCCCCTTCCGGCCTCCCATAAGGATTCTTTCCGAACAAATATCCGTTGTAATACGCCCCCAGGACGGAGTCGGGATCGTCCTTTGAAGCTTTCACCCCGTCAATGCTCTGCGCCAGAAGCTTGTCCACTTCTCCCTGCGGAAACGTGGGTTCCAGCAGGGCGTCGGAAAAAAGATCCAGCCCCTTGTTGAGATCCTTCGTCAAGAACTCCGCCGAGAGATACGTAAAATCGCTTCCCGCTCCTGCGTCGAACGATCCGCCGATATAATCGAGGTCCGCTGCGAACTGTTCCGCCGTCCGCTTCTTCGTTCCTTTGTGCAGCAGCCCGGCTGTGACCGACGCCAGCCCCGATTCCCCTTCCGGATCCGCCGCCGCCCCTGTTTTCACGATGGCGTAGAAATTCACCAGCGGCACGCCTTGTTTCTGCATCAGCAGAATCGTCAGCCCGTTTTTTAGCACGATCTTTTCATGAGCTGGCAAACGCAACCCCTGCGACGGGGTTCCGCCCGCCACGAGGCATGCGGCCACAATCAACAAAAGGAGGCGATGCACAATTGGCTTTTTCATTGTTTTGCCTTCTCCTCCTTTTCCGGCAAGAGCGTCGCGACCGTCCTGTTGTTCGCGCCAAAATACTTCTCCGCCACGCGTTGTACGTCTTGCTTTGTCACCGCCCCGTAATTCTTCGCCGCATCAAATAATTTCGTGTAGTCCCCGAAAAACACTTCGTACGTCCCGATTGTGTTTGCCCGCCCGTTGATCGTTCTCATCTGGTGATAAAACTCCACCAACCGGATATTTTTCGCTTTCTGCAGTTCCTCGTCTGTGATCGGCGCCGTCTTTGCCTTGTCCAGCTCCTCATAGATTTCTTTTTCGCATTGCGCAGGATCCACGCCCTGCTTCGGCTGCGCTTCGATGATCACCAGCGTGGGATCAAACGCCGGCGGCACATAGGAAGTGACGTACAGCGCGATCTGGTCCTTATCCACCAGCCGCCGGTACATCCGCGAACTCTCCCCGTCAAACAGCACCGTCCGCAAAAGGTTCAGCGCGTAAAAGTCTGGACTATTCGTTTGCGGAACGTGGTAGGCGATCATCAGCAGCGGCAGTTGCGCCTGTTTGTGCACCACCAGCCGCCGTTCTCCCAGTTGTTCCGGCTCGACTGTCGTCACCGGCGGTGGCGGTGCATGCGACGGAATCGGTTCGATATACTTCTCGCAAAGCCCAAACACTTCCTCCGGCGTGACGTCGCCCACCACCACCATTGTCGCGTTGCTCGGCGAATAGCCCATCTCGAAGTGGTGCTTCAGGTCCGCCATCGTCCAGTGCTCGATGTCGCTCGTCCAGCCGAGCACTGGCCATTGGTATGGATGCGCGATGAATGCCGTGGCCCAAAGCTGCTCGTCCAGCAATCCTTCATCATCGTTGTCCACACGCAATCGCCGTTCGCTCGCCACCACTTGCCGTTCCGAAGCGATCTTCTTCGGATCGAAAGAAAGATTCTCAATCCGGTCCGCTTCGATGTCGAAAATCAGCGGCATCGCCGAGCGCGGAAACCAATCCTGATACACGGTATCGTCCCGCGTCGTGTAGGCGTTGTTCGATCCCCCGTTCGCTTCCATCACTTTGTCGAGTTCGCCCGGCCCGTATTTCTTCGCGCCGTTGAACATCATGTGCTCGAAGAAGTGCGAGAGGCCTGTCGTTCCCGGCCGTTCGTTTCGCGATCCGATCTTGTAAAAGATGTACAGCGCGACGTTGGGAATACTGTGGTCCGGCTGCACCAGCACTTTCATCCCATTCTTTAGCGTTTTTGTCGCAACGGGAAATTCCTGGGACTCGCGCTGCGCCCTCGCCGGCGCCGCGCACAAAATCAGCAGGCACAGCCATGCAATAGCGAGCTTTTGGCCGTAGATTTTTTTCATCAGTCCACCCTCGGAGCAACCCACTTTATTCAGACGTATGGAATCCGTTTCCATTTCACGATTTTTTTGGAGATTCTGAGGAAGAATCCGGTCGCCTTCCCTGGCCACTTTTTTCTTCTGTACACACAACGAGCTATCTGGCAGCCACGCCCGGGGTGCCTATGCTTTTACGGTAGCGGAATTCCCGGTGTGGCCACGATCCCCGCCATCCGCAAAATTTCCTGGTATTCTTCGTCGCTGATCTGCGAAACGATCCGCCGCACGTTTTTCAAAAACTTCACCTTTTTCAGCGCTGGATTTTCGCGCATTTCCGCCAACGTCACCTGTCGCGGCAACTTCTCAAACGCCCGCAGGTCCGCCACCAGGTTTTTCCCTTTGTGATCGTGCGGGTCGGGGTAGGGGTCCCGGGTTACCTCGGCAATCGAGTAGAGTGATCTCTCCGGCGCCGAGTGGTAGCACAGCACCCGGTCCCCTTTCCGCACCAGTTTCAACGCGCGGATCGCGTCGGGTTTCGATCCCGCCCCGTGCCACATCTCCTTGCCCTTCACAAAAAGCGTGTCCCAATGGTAGTGATGCGGGTCCGCGGTGAATATCCAGTAGTGTCGAGTCGCTGTCGGTGTCGCCATCGAGCCAGAAGTCGGCGGTACTATACACGCCGTCGCCCGCAAAGCAAAACAAAATATGAGGGATAGCTGACTCCGAGATTCCGGTGCAATCCATCCTGTTCCCACATCCAGAACCAAGCTGATTGTAACTTATTGATTTTTAAACTAGTTAGCTACAGGATTGGCTTGTATCCACAAAAACTTCATCCCCCCGCACTTCCGTCGCGTAACATGGCACTCCAACCGCCGCGTTCTGAGCCACTTTCCCGGTCGTCACGTCGTACTGCCACCCATGCCACGGACAAGTCACAATGGTCCCCTCAAGCGGCCCTTGGCCCAGCGGCCCTCCTCTGTGCAGACAGGTGTTATTGATCGCGTAAAATTTTCCGCCAACGTTCGCCAGCGCTACGGTCGTCCCGCCAACTTGTATGTCCTTGATCGCTCCCGCCGGTATCTCCGCACTCTTCGCCGCTCGCTCGAATCCCATCGCGCCTCTCTACGCCTTATTTATTTCTATCTTAAATGGCCCTGCCACATGAGCTGCAATAATGCGCTCCCACCGGTCCCAGCGTCCCACAGTGTGAACAGAACCGCCCCGAACTCACCGGCACGTACCGCACCGGCACCGCCCTCTCCGCGCTGCACGCCCAGACCAGCGCCACGCACCACCCGATCACTGTCCATCCTAGCAAAAAATTCACCAGGAAAATTCCCGCAAAATCCGACTTATCCCGCCCAATGATGGACGGCAGGAAGTAAAGCAACGTAATCGTTACAAGGAATAACATTTGCCTGCCTCCCTCCCAACTCGCGCTTCCTATCTGAATGATACGCTTACAAGGGCCGCTTTGTTCCGCTAGGCCCCCTGCACTTTCACCAGTAATTCCGCGAACTTCTGCTTCCGCTCTTCCTGATCCTTCCCCGATTCCGCCTCCGCCATTTGAGTAATATTCATCGAGCAGAACTTCGGCCCGCACATCGAGCAGAACTTCGCTTCTTTGTAAAAATCGTCCGGCAGCGATTCGTCATGCATCGCCCGCGCTGTTTCCGGATCGAGCGATAGCTCGAACTGCTTGTTCCAATCGAACAAAAACCGCGCATAACTCAACGCATCGTCGCGGTCCCGCGCGCCCGGCCGGTGCCGCGCCACGTCCGCCGCGTGCGCCGCAATTTTATACGCGATCACCCCTTGTTTCACATCTTCCGGATTCGGCAATCCCAGGTGCTCCTTCGGCGTCACGTAACACAGCATCGACGCCCCGTGCCATCCGATCATCGCCGCTCCGATCGCGCTCGTGATGTGGTCGTACCCCGGCGCGATATCCGTCACCAGCGGCCCCAGCGTGTAGAACGGTGCCTCATGGCACCATTCCACCTCCTTGTCCACCTGCTCCTTGATCTTGTCCATCGGAACGTGCCCGGGTCCTTCGATCATCACCTGCACATCCTGCTCCCACGCCTTTTCGGTCAGCTCGCCCAGCACACGCAACTCGGCGAATTGCGCTTCGTCGCTCGCATCCGCGATGCATCCCGGCCTCAGCCCGTCGCCCAGTGAAAAACTCACATCGTGCTTCTTGAAAATCTTGCAAATGTCCTCGAACCGCTCGTACAGAAAATTCTGCTGCTTGTGATGTTCCATCCAATGCGCCATCAGCGATCCGCCGCGGCTCACAATCCCCGTAATCCGCTTCCGCACCAGTGGCACGTGCTGCCGCAAAACTCCCGCATGGATCGTCATGTAATCCACGCCCTGCTCTGCCTGCTCTTCGATCACTTCGAGCATCAATTCCGGCGTCAAATCCTCCGGCCGCCGCACCCGCGAAATCGCCTCGTACACGGGCACCGTCCCCACCGGCACGGGCGATGCATCAATAATCGCTTTCCGGATCTTCGGAATCTCTCCGCCCGTCGAAAGATCCATCACCGTGTCCGCCCCGTAGTGCACGGAGTGATGCAGCTTTTTCAGCTCTTCGTCAATGTTCGAAGTCGTTGCCGAATTTCCGATATTCGCGTTGATCTTGCAGAAAAACGCCACCCCGATCCCCATCGGCTCCAGATTCCGGTGATGGATATTCGCGGGAATGATCGCGCGTCCTCGCGCCACCTCGCTCCGCACTATTTCCGGCTCAAGTTTTTCCCGCTTCGCCACATATTGCATCTCTTCCGTAATCATTCCCTGCCGCGCGATATGCATCTGCGACATATTCCGGCTGCCATTCGCTGTCGCAGCCGCCGCTTCTCTTTTTTCAATCCAGCCGTCTCTCATTGCCATAACGACCCCCACAAGCCTTCTCGCACGCTAACCCTCGACATCCAATCGATTTCATTCACAAGCATGGATTATGGCATCGGGCGCAACCTGCGGCAACCAAGCACCAGCTTCCCAAGAGCATTCTTCGCTTGCTGTGCTGCTTCGCTCTCCGCCTTTATGTAGGGAGCCTTCCCTTCGCGAAAGCAAACCGCGCGGCGACCTCCATGTGCGCCCTCATCGCGTCGCGTACCGGAACTCTCATTCCCCGTCCCTGCGTCAGATTCCCCATCCGCTGAACAAATCCTCACGTCTCCCTCCCGCTTCCCAAATTCCCTGTCATCTTCATTTTCGCGGAGGAGTTGGTGCGCCCCGTAATCCTAACTCGCTAGCGGAGTTACAGGCGTTCGAGCTTTCGTTCTCGTCTGCTCGCAACGTAGGCTGTGGCCCGCAATCTGCACTGGCAACATCAAGATTCGGCAAATATCGGTCTGCCAGAACGCGGCGGTTCGGGAATTCCGCTTCAAGCCGTCACGGGATGCTCGGCAGCCCAGGCTTTCTCCTTCGGAGGGACACATGGACCTGCAAGCTCAGTTTGAATCCGCGCACCGGGAACATCAGGAGATTTTGGAGTTTCTTGATCGTTGGGAAGAGGCTCTGCGCCTTCTTGAGAGCGAGAATTGTGACGTTTGTCACGCAGGCCTCGCCCGCCTAAGGCATATGGCGGAACCCATCGGCAACATCTGCGAACATTGCAGGCGGGAAGAAGAGGATCCTGAGTCTCCCCTATTCCGCTTCGCCCAGGAAGCGGATCGCGGCCGAATGAAAGACGAGCATTTCCGTCTCTATCGCGCAAACTCTGAATTCCGCCGGGAGTTGGACCTCACCAAACCCGCTTACACGGGCGATCTTGTGCTCTCTGGTCTAAAGTTGCTCACCACTCTACGCGGCCATATCGTCTACGAAGAAGGTTTGCTGCATCGTTTTGCGGCAAATCAATTCGAGAATGAACTGGCTGCCTCTCATGCCTGACTTTTAGACAAGGTATTTAGGATCACCATCTTACAGAACCGCTAAAGTATTGGACGAATTTGCCGATAAGACACGGGAAGAGCCGCGCGCACGCTCGCGCCCAGGAGAACTCATGAACGTGACAGCCCTCAGTCAGGCCAATGGAGCTGACCTCTTGAGTCGGCTCACAGGAAACCAGGCGCAAGATTCAACCAACCCCGTTTCCGCCAGCGCCAGTGTTCTTCAGAAGGCCCTTCAGCTCGCCAAAACAAGCGAAGAGTCGGTCCTTTCAGGCGACGGACCCATCTCAGACACCGGAACCAATCTCAACGTTTACGCTTGAGAATCCACCTCGCCGTTTTGCGAAAGCGCTCCGTCATTCCCGCTCATCGGACCAGTGGAAGATACGCAGGCACTCGTCCGCGATACTCCTCGAATTTTTCTCCGAATTGCGAAGCCAGCAGTTTTTCCTCGGATCTCACGCGAATTTCCGCTCCAAGGATGAAAATCACCGTTGCAAGTATCTGCAGCACCGCCGGGCTGATCATGAAGCCCGTCCCCTCGAGCACAAGAAACATCGAAGTGTAGATGGGATGCCGCACGATTCCATACGGCCCCGAAGTCACGAGTTCGTGGTCCGCGTTAATCCCGGCGTCCAGGCGCCATTGCTTGCCGAGCGCCCGCGTGCTCGTCCAGGAGAGCATCACGGCAAGTGCCAGCAGCGCCGCGGAGATGGCCAGCCTCCATTCTGGCAGCGCCCTCATCCAGAAGCTCCCTTGCCACACCACTGCGTAGCCTGCGGCCTGCAGCAACATTCCCCACCGCGCGTTCCGGTCGACCTGAGCCGCTCTCGCTTTGGGCTTTCCCGCCAGCACGAATGGCATCAACCAGAGCGCCCAACTGGCCCCAAGGATTGCGTAAGCGTAAAAGGGCATCATCGAATTCTCGGCAGATGGAGCGGCACGCTCAAAGACTGGATTTCACTTCTCTTCGGACAGCCTTCGAATCAATTCCACTTCTGCTTTTCGATATGGTGTTCCATCCGGGTGCAGGATGTCGTGAAACCACACGGGCGGCTGGTCCAGGATGTATGGATGTTCCCATGACTCCCACGGGTAGTACGTCTGCGTCTTTCCGGCCACGAATCCCCAGTTGATCGCTCCCACGTGCTCCTCTTTCGCAATCGGCAGAATCGTATCGAACGTACTTCCCACCGCCCGTGCCATATATTCCGTGCAAATCACCGGCCGGTTATATTTTTTCAGCCACCCGATCTCCCGCCGGAAATATTCCGGCCACGTGTAGTTGTGAAACGTCACCACGTCCGATTCGCGCAATTGAATCTTTTGGATTTCGTCCAGATCGGATCCATCAGCCGAAGTGTCCACGCAGCACACTCCGCTCGTTAGCGGTTGTTTTGGGTTTGCTTCCCGCGCCCACTCAAACGCTTGGGGCAATAGCGCCGTCACACGCGCCCGTTTGTCCTTCAACTCTTCCTTCCCGTAACTCCCCGCATTGTCCGCTCCCGGCTCGTTCCACACGTCCCACGCAAGAATCCTGTCATCGTTCGCAAAGGCTCCCACCACGCCAATAACGTATGCTTTCAGCCGCGGATATTGCTTGGTATCCTCCAACGCCGCCGCTCCCGGACTCTGCACCCAGCCCGAATTGTGCACTCCCGGAATCGGTGGGTGCTGCGGCCCCAGGTGCGGATACGGATCCCAGCACGAATCGAACAGCACGAATATTGGCCGGATGTGGTGCTTTGATGCAATCGTCAGGAACTCGTCAATCCGTTTCTTGAATCCCTCCGCATCCTGCTCCCACAGAAGATCGTGGAGAAACACCCGCATCGTGTTCATCCCCATGCCTCCCGCCCATCCAAGCTCCTTGTCTATCTCTTTGGGATCGAACGTCGCCTCCTGCCACATCTCCAGTTGGTTGATCGCCGATTTGGGAGTGTAATTGCTCCCCACCAGCCACGGCTGTTGCGCGTACCAGGAGTTCGCCTTTGCCTCGCTCCAGCGCTCTCTCTGCCCTCGCGCCGCGCCGGGGCACATTCCTGCCAGAATCACTCCAGCCAAAAGAAAAATCAGCTTCCGTCCTGTCATGGCCACTCTCCGCGCGCCATCATATCCCCGCCGTCAATGCCGCTTCAATTCTCCAGATCACGAAAGGCCTCTCGCATGCTTTTCATCTTCGGTCTTCCGGGCCCTCGCCGCATAACTCCTTTTCCTTCAATCATCTCCGTACATGGCTGCAAGGTCCCGTTCGAACGGATACCATTTATGAATCTATGGACTTGATTAACTTTCCATGCTATGATCAGCTGTGAGATCCGGATATTGCCGCCGTCTTGTCCCTCCAGTTTCCACTGGCGATCCCTCTCTTCGTCCTGCTTCAGCTTCCGCAAAGATCTTCCCGATCAGTGAATTGCACTATGGGCGGTCCTGTGGGCACCCGGTTCTTCGATCTCCTTTCGTTTCAATCTCTTGCGCACTCATTTGTGCCACGGCGCGCCTCCAACTCCTTTCTTTTCTGCGATTTGCGCACTCTTTCCCGTCGTACGGCGGGGGTACACCCCTTCCGTCGCCATCTCATTGCCTTTTCCCATTTCGGGAATTCTCTCAGGCTCCGGCTGCGGAGGATTTCAGCAGAATGTCCAGATCGTCCGGATGAATCGCGCACTGCAGCGCTTCTTCTTTCAGGATATGGCCGTCCTTCACCAGTTGAACCAGCGACTCTTCCAGGCTGAACGAACCTTTTTTCTTCGTAATGGTGATCTCCTGATGCAAATGTTGCAGTGCATTGCGACGGATATGATGACGCGCGCCATACCCCACCATCAGCAATTCCGCCGCGGGGATTCTTCCGCCGCTCTTCTTCGGCAGCAGGATTTGCGTCAATACGGCCGCAAGCGCCATCGCCAGTTCCTGACGGATGGAATTCTGCCGTTCGACCGGAAACGAATCGGAAATCCGGCTCACCGTCGAAGCCACATCCACGGTGTGCAACGTCGAAAGCACCAGGTGGCCCGTTTCCGCCGCCGCGACGGCGATCCGCATCGTCTCCGGATCGCGCATCTCTCCCACCACGATCACGTCCGGCGCCTGCCGCAGCGCCGCCCGCAGCGCGCTGGGAAAGTCTGCCGCGTCCGTTCCGATTTCCACCTGTTCGATCACGCTACGAATATGCCTGTGCTCATATTCGATCGGATCCTCGATCGTCACGATGTGCCGCGCTTCGCGCTTGTTGATTTCTCCCACGAGCGCGGCCAGCGTGGTGGATTTCCCCGATCCCGCCGGTCCTCCGATCAACACCAACCCCCGCGGCAAATGGCCCAGCGCTTCGACTCCTGTTGGAAGATTCAGGTCGCGCAGCGCCGGCACCCGACTTGGCAGGGCACGGATCGCCGCAGCGGCCCGTCCGCGCTCGCGGTGCAGATTAATCCGGAAACGTCCTTTGCCCGCGATGCGATAGGAAGAATCCGCGATCAGCTGGTCCCGGTAGACTCGCAGCGCATGGGGCGTCAGCGCCGGAAGTACGGCCGCTTCGATTTCAGGCCCATTCAGCGCGCCAGGTTCGACCTTTCTGACTCCGCCTTCCACGCGCAGGCACGGCGGCGCGCCCTCCACAAGCAACAAGTCGCTTCCGCCCTGCTGGACCAGAAGGCCAAGCCAGCGGTCAAGCCGCTCCGTAGCGCCTTCGTCAAATTCTGGGGCGTCGCGGAGTTCTTCGAGTTCTCGCGCGATCCGGCTGAGCTGTCTGGGCTCGTCCATGGCCACACCCGCTACGGGGAAGTTCCATGCGATACTGCCCCAACGAGCGGCGTTCGTCCAGTCGCGCTGGGTTCGGGTCCCGCGTCGTCCAAATTCGCGGGCAAGGTCATCTAATGGCATCGAAAAACGCGGAACTCGCAAAAATCATCGGAGCATCGCTGATTTCCGCTGCTTTGTTTTATTTTGGCACTGGACTTCACCCCGTCTGGTGGCTCACCTGGTTCGCGCCAATTCCAATCCTCTATCTCGCGGGCCGCGACCGCGCGGAAATTTCCTCGGCGGTTCTTGCCCTCGCCGCGTTTTTCGCGTCCGCGCTCGGCGATCTGAACATGTGGAACTACTTGCACGCTCTGATCGGTTTGCCTGTGGGCGTTTCCGTACTCGCCGTTGCTGCGCCCGCCGCGGTCTTCGCCGTCGGAGTGCTTCTCTGGAGAAATTTCCTGCTTCGCGGGAAAGCCTGGCACGCCGCGTTTTTTCTGCCGGTGTTTTGGGCGAGCGTCAGTTATCTGAATTCTCTGGATTCTCCGCATTCCACCTTTGGAAATCTCGCCTATACCCAGATGAACTTTCTCCCGCTGATCCAGATCGCAGCGATCACCGGGATCTGGGGCATTGTATTTTTGTTGTGGCTTTTGCCTTCTTCCATCGGAGTTTTTCTTTCCCCCGCGCCGAGTTCGCGTGTCCGGGAAAGAGTGCTTGTCACCACGACATTTCTATTTGCCATTGTTCTCATAGCCGGAGCCTGGCGCCTTCGATCGCCCATCCTCATCACCGGAGCTGTGAGAGTGCAGCTCATCAGCTCGGACGCGCCGCGGGATATTTTCGCGGCGAACGATGAAAGCGCTTTGAGCCTGATCTCGCGCTATGCGGATGCCATGCCAGCTGCGTCTTCTCAACCCGCGGACGTGATTCTCCTTCCGGAAAAAATCGCAAAGATTTCGGAAGCCGGGTCGGAAAAGGCCAAAGCAATTTTGGCGGACGCCGCGAAGCGCAGCGGAGCCGATCTCGTGGTCGGCATGGACGAGCTCACGCCGCTTGGACGCCGCAACGAAGCACTCCTGTTCACGAGCAGCGGATCCATCCAGGAAAATTACGAAAAGCACCACTTCATTCCCGTTCTCGAAGCCGGTTACGTTCCCGGCAGAGACTATGTGACGTTTGAGCGGCCTTCGGGAATCTGGGGCATCGCCATTTGCAAGGACATGGATTTCCCGGGCCTCGGCCGCACCTATGGCCGGCTCGGCGTCGGGTTGCTTCTCGTCCCCGCGTGGGACTTCACGGTTGACGGATGGTTGCACGATCGCATGGCGATTTTGCGCGGCGTCGAAAGCGGATACACCATCGCGCGCACGGCCAAACAGGGCTTGCAGACGGTGAGCGACAGCCGCGGCCGTCTCCTTTTCGACCGCCGCGTTTTTCATGAGGGCTTCGTCGTTTCATCCGTGAGCGTTCCCGTCGCGCATGAGGACACCCTCTACGACCGCTGGGGCGATTGGTTTGAGTGGCTTTGCTGCGCAGCGCTTGTTGGTCTGCTTGCGTTGCTCGCTTCGTTGATGATTGGGCGCCCCGGCGAACCTGGGCCGCAGAAATGATCCTTCTCCTGATGGGAACCACGGGCGCCGGAAAAACGACCGTCGGTGAGCTGGTCGCTTCGCGGCTCGGCTGGACGTTTCTCGACGCGGACAGTTTTCACTCGCCGGCGAATATCGAGAAAATGCGGCGCGGAATTCCGTTGACGGACGAGGACCGGGCATCCTGGCTTGCGGCAATTCACCATGAGCTTGCTAAACGGAGCGCGGCGCGGGAAAACGTCGTCCTGGCGTGCTCGGCGCTCAAACAAAGGTATCGCGATGAAATCGGCGATGGGCTGGACATGCGGCTCGTGTACCTGAAGGGCAACTACGAAACCATGGCGCGGCACATCGCTGCGCGCCATGGCCATTTTGCTGGAGAGGGAATTCTTGCCGGACAATTTGCCGATCTCGAGGAACCGAAGAATGCACTCGTGATGGACGTGAGCAGGACTCCGGAAGAGCTTGCCGCCGGGATCGTCCGAAAGTTCGCGCGAGGGTGAAGAGAGGCGTCAGGCAGAACGAAGCGTGATGAGCGTGATCTCCGGGGGGACGCCAAGCCGCACGGGCGCGCCTACCGTGCCGAGCCCGCGATTCACGTATAAGGCAGAAGCGGGACGTTGTAATGTGGCGGCGGAGATGAAATGCGCGGAAGCCCGCGACCGCGCCGGCTCGAAGAGCGGACGCGTGTACAGTCCCGCGACGTAATCAGTGATGAATCGCGCGGGGCTGAGCCGATGATCGAGAATCTCCACCTGCACCTGGCCCCCGTGGGTGTGGCCGGCGAGAGAAAGCTCGACGCCGAGTTCCGCCGCGCGATTGAAGCTATTCGGATTGTGCGAAAGGAGAATATTCGGCATGTCCTTGCGGACGAGGGATTCCGCGCCGGGAAGCATCTGGACGCGGCGGCCGCTGGGAGTGCGCTCGCGCTGGTAATCCACTCCGATCAGGTTGAACGAGGCGCCGCGGAATTGCAGTTGCGCGTTCTCCGAACGCAGCAGCCGCATTCCATTGCGGGCGAAGAGGCGCTTGGCTTCGGCCTCGACGCCAGCGTAAATTTCGTGGTTGCCGTTGCAGCCCCAGACTCCGAGAGGCGCTTGCAGGCGGCGAACTTCGTCGATGCAATCCGCGATGGGATCGCCCGCGCCGGTGATGAAATCCCCGGTCACGACGGCAAGATCGGCATCGAGCTCGTTCGCCATGTCCACCGCGCGGCGAACTTGCGAGCGCGGCATATACCCGCTGAGATGGATGTCGCTGATCTGCGCGATCTTCAGGCCATTGAGCGGACCGGGAAGATTCGCGACCGGTATCTCAATGTAGCGGAATTGATAGTTCAGCCGCTCGGCGGCAAAGCCGTACACGGCGCTGAGAAAAGGCGCAGCGCCGGCGGCGGCAGTGGCCGTCTGGAAAAAGTAGCGGCGGGAAGGATTCGCAACGACATCGGGATCCGGCGAAGCAGACCTTCCGGCGGAAGAATTGCCCTTCAAGAGCCCTTTTGCAAAATGCCAAGCGCGGTCGAAGAGATGGACGAACTTGACGGCGATATAGGAAAGCAGAGCGCTGAAATACCACAAACCTGCGAGGGCGGTAATCATGGTGCCGCGGGGAATGATGCGGCCATGGCCCATGCGAATGCCGTCGTAGGTTGCGAGAATGACCAGAATCAGTGCGGAAAGATAGAGAAGGCGCGCGGCAATGCGAAGAGCATTGGTGCCCCAGCCCGCGGTCATGCGCCATAGCGCACGGAACCAGAATCGCTGCGAAAGGAAGAGCAGCGAAAGAATAGCCAGGCCAACACCGATTCGAAGAAGCAGCCAACCCCAGTTCACGTCGTATGCCCTCAGCAAACCCTTTCAGCTTACCATGTGCCGTGAGCCGAAAGGTTTTC
>Ga0335081_10001433_pt1 | contig 38019 bp, 36 predicted proteins | sample Lox_Sample_35_FD_206713 | JGI IMG/M metagenome (GOLD analysis project Ga0335081, IMG submission 206713) | Soil microbial communities from Loxahatchee National Wildlife Refuge, Florida, United States - Lox_Sample_3.5 | ecosystem: Environmental > Terrestrial > Soil > Wetlands | place: USA...
ACTTCGCCGTAGCATTCGCCTTTGGCGCCGTAGCCTTTGCCTCGGAAGACTCTGCCGTCTTCCAGCGCAAGGATAGCCTGCATTCTCGCTCCGAAGAGTGGATTTTATGGATTTTAACAGGGATTTCGGCGAGGGGGAAGGAAAGAAGCAGTGCGAAGCTGAGGAAAACTGAGGAAAAATTGCTAGAGCTTGTGAATCGCTTTCGAATGTGGCGGCAAGATGCGGCCATGACAACCGGCGTCACTTCACCCTGCCCATCTTTTCCATGGGCCAATAGCCGAATACGGCCTTCCCGTAGATGAAGCTCTGGTTCACCGCTCCGAAATCGCGGCTGTCGTTTGACATGGAGCGATGATCGCCGAGGACGAAGTAAGAATCTGGCGGGACGGTGATCTCGGGATACGTCCGGGCGTCCACGTATTCGGCCGGCACATACGGCTCATCAAGGGGCTCACCGTTGACATAGACCAGTCCGGCGTCGATACGAATTCGATCTCCCGCCATGCCAATTACGCGCTTGATGTAGCTCTTCGAGGGGTCACGAGGATAGCGAAACACCACGATATCTCCCCGCCCAATCGGCTCCAGGCGATAGACAAACTTATTGACAAAGATCCGCTCCTGGTCTTCCAAAGAAGGCATCATGCTCGTGCCTTCAACTTTTACAGGTTGATACAGGAAGATAATGATGAACGCAGAAATCGCGAGCGAAATGATGAGATCGCGCAGCCAGACTCCCCACCCTGTGGCCAGGCGAGCCAGCGGATCGGCGTTCACCGCTGGACCTACGGCGGAAGCAGTTGAGCCGACGGATGGCCCATCTGCCTCCACGGCGGAAGCTAACTTTGGCTCTGGGGAACTTTCCGGCATGCGTCTCTATTGTATACAGAAGCCTTCGGGAAGAACGAGGGTTGTACCGCGTCCGGGTTACAATAGCAAAACTGGGAAAACCTATGACCTTTCGGCTAGTTCGTCATAAAGTTATCTTCCGCGCATTCGCACTCGCCTTTTTGTTCGTGGTTACGCTTTCGGTATCAGCGCAGTGGAGCGCACCGCAGGAACCGAGTGGAGTTCCAGCCTACAATGCCGGGCCGCCACCAAAGGGCACGAAGCTGCCTCCCATACTGACGAAGGCTGACTTGTGGGGAGGGGACGCGCAGAGTCCCTATCAGACACATGCCTACGAATTGGCCGCAAAGATCCCCAATGTGCTTCATCAGCAGCCTTGCTATTGCTACTGCGACCGCATGGGGCACAACAGCCTCCACAGCTGCTTCGAGAACACCCATGGCGCCCGGTGCTCCACTTGCTTGAAAGAGCTGTATTACTCTTACCAGCAGCATCAGAAGGGGAAAACGGCAGCCCAGATTCGGGCAGGGATCATCAAAGGCGAGTGGCGGCAGATCGATCTCGACTCAGCCGCAACAATGAATTAGCGAGCAGTTCCGCTCAGGGCTCGAGAACCGAGGTCGTAAACTTTACCTGCAAGGTAAGTTTGCGCGATACTTTAATGCTCGGATCATAAGCATACCTTCAAGGAGCCTGCCATCACTAAGAGCACAGGAAGAGTGTTACACATGGCCCAGAAATCCACACCAAAGAAACCCGCGACGGAAGATCCCCGCTATACGCAGGCGCTGCAAAGCTATGAGGCCGGCTTGCGCGCAATGCAGGAGCATAAGTTCGATAAGGCGAAGCCGCATTTCCAGAAGGTCCTGACCGGGCCGAGTAAGGAATTGATCGATCGCGCCTCGGTGCATCTCAATATCTGCAACCAGCATCTGGAGCGCGCCTCCGCAACTCAGTTCAAGACGCCGGAAGAACATTTTGATTTTGCCGTCTCACTGATGAATGTCGGCGATTATGTAACCGCCCGTGAGCATCTGGACAAGTTGCTGAAGCAGAACCCGAAGGCTGACTACGTGGTTTACGGTCTGGCGGCGCTCGACTGCCTGACCGGACGCGTGGAAGACTCGCTACGGCACCTGGATGAGGCGTTGCACCTGAATGCCCAGCTGCGATTCCAAGCCCGTAACGACTCCGATTTCCAGAATCTGGCCGAAGATCCGCGCTTTACTGAACTTCTGTACCCAGACCCCGGAGGGGACGTGGGCTCAGAGCAAATCGGCGACGCAGAGTTGCTCTAGATCAGCGGGCTCCGAGGAAAGCTTGATGCAAACGAAGGCCTCCGAGACCGCTATTCCGGATAAATCTGCTCAGGCGACCGGCCTTCGTGTCGTCGCGATTGGCGGCGGCACGGGTCTCTCCACGCTTCTTAAGGGACTGAAGCGGTTTGTCCTTATTCCGACTGAAATTATTGAAGGCAAGTCAACATCACCGATGATTCGCGACTTGTGTGCCGTCGTGACCGTTAGCGACGACGGCGGCTCCAGCGGACGTCTTCGGAAGGAGCTCAATATGCTACCGCCCGGAGATATTCGGAACTGCATCGTGGCGCTTAGTGAGGACGAAGCGCTGCTCTCGAAACTCTTCCGCCACCGATTCGATAAGGGCTCTGGGCTGGAGGGCCATAGCTTCGGGAACCTTTTTCTTGCGGCTCTCACTTCCCTGACGTCAGATTTTTCCGAGGCGGTGCGTTTGTCTTCGGAAATCTTACTGACGCGCGGGCATATCTATCCCGCTACGACTTCAAACATCGAACTGGAAGCTTTGATGGAAGACGGTACTCGCGTTCGGGGTGAAACCAAGATCACTGCCAGCAAGGGCCGAATTCGGGAATTGTTTCTCGTGCCTCCAGATGTGGGACCGATGCCGCAAACCCTGGAAGCGATTGCAAATGCAGATCTGATCACAATTGGCCCTGGATCGCTCTTTACCAGCCTAATCCCGAATCTACTGGTGCGCGGGATCTCACAAGCGCTCGTGGAGTCGAAGGCGACGAAGGTATACATCTGCAACCTCATGACTCAGGCGAACGAGAGCCTGGGGTTAACAGCGGCAGACCATATTCGCGCGCTGACGCGCCATGCGCAGGGCCCAATCTTCGACTATGCACTGATCAACCGCACGCCTGCTTCCGATGAGTTGAAAGCTAAATACGCAACCGAAGGCGCCTGCCAAATCGTCAACGACCTGGACGAAGTCGAGTCTCTCGGTGTGATTCCCGTTCTGGGCAATTATCTGGAAGAAGCTGGAGTCGCACGGCACAATTTCACCCGCGCTGCGCAGGACGCGTTGGACCTTGTGATTCACGGCCCGCGGCCTTCGGCACGTCGGTAACAACTTTCGAGACCTTCGATCGCAAGTTGATACTCGTCGTTGTAGCCTAACTGAGCTTTCCTGTATCGTGATGCTTCGTCGACAGGCTCATGAGACCCTTCCTGCTAACGGCTCTTCTGACTGCATCAACTCTGCTCGTCGCTCAGGCTGCTCCGGAAAAGGGCGCGAATGAGGTTCAAGTGTGGGCAGGAGGAGGTCATTCGGTGGCAGGTGGGCGTGGTGACACCGGGGTTTTCAACGCTGGTTTGCGCTACGGATGGGTTCTGACGGGACCGCACCTGCCCGGGTTTCTTCGCGGACGATTCGAATACGCCTTGGATGCTGTGCCGGTTTTTCTTGCCTTCCAGCCTGGCAACACCGCCTACGGAGTTGGATTCGATCCGTTGGGGCTAAAGTGGAATTTTCAGAGGCACCGGCGCTTGTCGCCATTCCTGGAACTTACGGGGGGTGTGCTATTCACGAATCATCAAGTGCCTAACGGGACCAATACGGTGAACTTCATGGACCAAGCGGCGCTGGGACTGCATATCCTTGGTGCGAAGCATAACGTCAGCCTTGAACTGCGTTACATGCACATATCCAACGCGGGGTTGGCGACGCCGAACCCAGGAGTCAATAGTGTCCAGGTAAGGCTGGGAGTCGGAAGATTTTTGGCGGGCCGAAATAGGTAACGACAGGGATTGGTTAACGTTGGCAATCCTCACTGTTGCGTCGCAACTCTGCTGACAAGTATGCTCTTCCGTTATGTCCACGCTTGTCGAATGTGTCCCCAATTTTTCCGAAGGTCGCGATAAGGCCAAGGTCGACGCCATTGTCGACGCTATGAAGATGCCGGGCGTGTATCTGCTCGACTGCGAAATGGACGCCGATCATAACCGCTGCGTGATCACACTCGTCGGTGAACGGGAAGAGATCCAAGAAGCAGCGATTCGCGGTGTCGGAAAAGCGGCAGAGTTGATCGACCTCAACAGTCATTCGGGTGCGCATCCGCGCATGGGAGCGGCCGACGTAGTGCCGTTCATCCCGATTGAAGGTGTAACGATCGAGGATTGCGTAGCAATGGCGAACCATGTTGCAGAGGAAATCTGGAACCGATATCAGATTCCGGTGTACCTCTACGAGTCTGCGGCCAGGATGCCGGAGCGGCAAGGTCTAGAGAATATCCGTCGTGGTCAGTTCGAAGGAATCCGCGCAGAAATTGCCACGAATCCTGCTCGCCGGCCCGATGTCGGTGAACCGCGCGTGCATCCGACGGCGGGTGCAACGGTGGTGGGAGCACGCAAGTTTCTGATCGCCTACAACGTGTTTCTGAACACGCCGGATGTCGAGATAGCAAAAAAAATTGCGAAGGCCGTTCGCTTCTCCTCGGGCGGGATGCGCTTTGTCAAAGGTGCTGGATTTCTAGTGCGCGGGCTCGCACAGGTATCAATGAATCTCACCGACTTCGAGCAAACACCGATTCACCGCGTATTCGAGATGGTCCGGCGTGAGGCCGCCCGCTATGGAGTCATCCCTGTCTCCAGTGAGATCGTGGGCTTGATCCCCAAGAAAGCCCTGGAACAGGCGGCGGAATGGTTTCTTCAGGTTGAAAATTTCGATTCGTCCTTGATCCTCGAAAACCGTCTCGCAGCAGTAATGGGCGGAAAGATTGCTATCGGCGGTCTGCGCGCCGGAACCGAACCTTTTATCGAACAATTGGCTGCGCCGACCGCAACGCCTGGAGGCGGCAGTGCTTCGGCGGCGGCGGCCGCAATGGCCGCAGGATTAGCCGCCATGGTTGCAAGCATGTCCCGAGGGAAGAAAGCTTACTTGCAATATGAAGCACAGCTCAGCCAGGCAATGAGCCGTCTTGTTCCATTGCGTGAAGAACTGAAAGCAGCCATCGATGCCGATGCCGATTCCTACAATGCCGTCATGAGCGCCTATAAAAACGCTCGAGGATCAAGGGATCAACAGGCATCGGACGCTATGATCGAGGCTGCTCTGAAGCAGGCCACTACCGTTCCGCTAAGCGTGGCAAAAAAAGCGGCCGAAATCGGTAATATTGCTAAGTCTTTGGAACCAATTACGAATCCCAACATGAAGTCTGATTTAGTCACCGCCGTAGCCCTCGCACGCGCCGCGCTCACGGGGGCTTTGGCAAACGTCGAGATTAATGTCGGCTCAATAAAAGACCTTTCCTTCACTGAGCAAATACGCGAGCGTTGTGCTGGTTTTTCTGTATAGCGTGTACATTGCCGTAATGGCTCGCTAACGAATATATCTCGCTTGCAGAGCCAGGCAACTTGCATCTAAGTGCTTGCAAGGAGTTGCTGCAAGTGCATCGCGTTTCCATTCTTTTTCTCCTTCTACTCCTCGGAACGGGCACGGTTTTGTTGAGTACCAATGGCTGCGGCGGCGGCATTACCGAGAGTCACGTCCTAGCTGGAAAATTCCGGCACATCGTAATCATCTTTCAGGAGAACCGCACCCCGGACAATCTGTTTCATGATCCCGTTCTGATGAAAGAGGGCGCCGACATTGCGACAAGCGGGATCAACTCTTCCGGGAAGACAGTTGCATTTAAGCCCATTCCGCTTGCGATTCCCTACGATCTAGATCATTCCCACAAAGCGTTTGAGGCCATGTACAACGGCGGAAAAATGAACGGAGCTAGTAATGTCGCGGTCATCTGTTACAACACGCCGAATTGTCCTTCATCCCAACCCAATTTTCTTTACGTGCGTCCCAAGGACGTTGAGCCTTATTTTCAGATGGCCGAGGAGTATACGTTCGGCGATCGAATGTTTCAGACCAATGAAGGTCCGAGTTTCCCAGCCCATCAGTTCATCGTGTCCGGAACATCCGCACCATCCCCTGGTAGCAGCTCTTTCTTGGCCGACAATGCCCTAGGCCAGGACGGGATCGCGAACACCGGCTGTACTTCACCACCGAGCGAAAAAGTTCTCGCGGTCACCGCCAACGCCAGCCAGTTTTTCATGTACCCCTGCACGGATCATCCAACGCTTACGGATGAACTGAATCGAAAAAGAATAAGTTGGAAATATTACACTCCGACGGCCGGGCTGCTCTGGACGGCTCCGAACGCGATTCAGCACATGTGCGGCCCGAATGCTCCTCCGCCAAACGCTACGGCATGCGTGGGCCCCGATTGGACGCAGCATGTAGTCCTCTATACCTCAGGAGATCACGCTCCCATCCTGTCTGATATTGCCAACTCTCAATTGCCAGAGGTCAGTTGGGTAATGCCATCGGCGCAGAACTCCGATCACGCGGGGATGGCAATCGGCAGGGGAGGGCCATCCTGGGTCGCTGCGATTGTTAATGCGATTGGAAAAAGCCAGTACTGGGGCGATACCGCCATCTTTGTGACTTGGGACGATTGGGGTGGTTGGTATGACCACGTTCCGCCATTTAAGGTTGTGAATGATGGCGTAAGTTGGGGTTCAGGTTACGTTTATGGCTTCCGAGTACCGCTGATCGTCATTTCACCCTACGCGCGCCCACAATACGTTTCGCATATTAATCATGATTTCGGAAGCATCCTCCATTTGATCGAAGAGAACTACAATTTGCCGTCTCTGGGATTCGCGGATTCGTACGCGGATGATCTGTCAGATTGCTTCAACTTCCAGCAGCAACCCTTGACATTCAGAATGATCAATGCCCCCCTGAAAGCTGATCATTTCATTCACGATACGACCCCTCCAATGGGTCCCGACGACGACTAGAAGACGTTGCCTACTGAGGCTCCCGGAAGGTCAATGGCCGCCTGCACTTCTGTTCGCCAGCCCGGTCTGCAAGTAAAATAGAATAAAGCGTTCTGATGACGGTGAGAACTTTCCGCGCATCCAACTAAACGGGCGCGCGGTCCTGACATTTCTGATTCGAGGCATTATGCGACTTTTGAGAGTTCTGGCAGTTTCTTTGCTTTCGGCGACGATAGCTTCAGCAATGCCAATCAATTCCTCCGCGCGATCCTGCGTCCCTGGCGATTTGCTGCAGCTGATCTCGGTCGACTACCGCTCGCTCAAGGATTCCCCCACCGCGATGGCGTTGAAGCAGCAACTCATGCCTGACAACATCAAGCAATTTGAGGCGGCCCTCAAGGGAATCGGCCTCGATCCTGAGAAGGACATCGATTCTTTGACCTTCGCTTCGTTTCGAACCGGGAAGCAGGGCCTGAAGACCGTGGGAGTAGCAGCCGGCCCATTTAATCGTGCTGCGGTGTTGAAAAAGATGAAGTTGCAGAAGTACGTGCCCAAGAAATACAACAACTCGGACATTTATCCAATGGATGGCGGCTTCGTGATGAGCTTCCTGGATGAGAGTACCCTGCTTTTTGGCGACAGCACATCGATCCGAGTGGCCCTTGACACCCGTGACGGACAGGTCATGGGTCTCGACACAAACGGCAACATGGCCGACATGATGGCAGATGTGGATTCTGCTTCGGTGTGGAGCATCCTCGACCAGCAAGGGACTCAGAACGCCCTCCATTCGGCTCTGGGAGATGCATCGAAGATAGCCGATTATGAGACGATCAAAAAGCGCCTCGTGGGATCACGCTATTCGATGAACTTCAACAACGGGGTCAACTTCGATATGACCGTAGTGACGTCAGACTCGACTACAGCTGCCACGGTGTCTTCTCTTCTAAAAGGCTACATGCTTTACAAGAAGATGAGCGCCACCCCCGCCGAGAAGATCGCGGTCGACAATACATCCATCGACTCAGATGGATCGAACGTCGGTTTGCATTTCAAAGCCAGCGATCAGCAATTTCAGTCTCTGATGCACTCGGAACTATTCGCGGCAGTCACTCACTGACCTCATTGTAGAAAGTAAAGGCCGATCGAATGATCGGCCTTTTTTCTTTAGCAATCTTGACGTTCGATTCGCGAGCGGCAGAGACGAAGGCGTCCGTCTTTTAAGGATTATTTTCGTTTCGCTCGCGTCCAACCCTCTTTTACCACTTGTCTTGCCCGTCCGAGAGCAAGCGAATCATCGGGGACTTCATTGGTGATGCACGATGCCGCCGCCACATAAGCTCTCTTGCCAATCCTGACGGGAGCAACCAGCGTGCTGTCGCTGCCGATGAAGGCGCCGTCGTCTATCACTGTTTTGTACTTGTTCGTGCCATCATAATTGCAGGTGATGGTGCCGGCCCCGATGTTTACTCCCGACCCGATCTCCGAATCGCCCAAGTAACTCAGATGATTCGCTTTTGAGCCCTTGCCGAGTTTGATCTTCTTGGTCTCTACGAAATTCCCGACATGTGCCCCTTCCCCGATTTCGCTCCCCGGGCGCATATGCGAATAAGGGCCGATGATGGCAGCCGTCGCTATCTTTGAGCTATCCAAGATGCAGCCTTGGCGAATTGTAACGCTGTCGCCGATCTCGCAGTCATGGATTACAGAATAGGAACGAATGCGAGAAGCGGCGCCGACCTTCGTCGTGCCTAGCAATTGCACATAGGGTTCGATCACCGTGTCCGGTCCGACTTCGACATCGGAGTCGATAACGCACGTCGCAGGATAGAAGATGGTCACGCCATCAGCCATAAGCTGCTTACACTTGGCCATTCTCATTTTCTGATCGATATCAGCGAGCTCCGCTCGGGTATTCCCGCCAAGAACTTCATTCGGAGTGGGCGTCTTCCACGCCACGACTCGCTGTCGCGCGCGCCGAAGCACTTCGGCCATGTCGGTCAAGTAGTACTCCCCGTGGGTGTTTTCAGTCGAGAGCTCGCCGATGTGGGCGAAAAGCTCCTTTACATCGAAAACGTAGAAGCCTGAATTGATCTCCCGAATTTTCCTCTGAGTTGGGCTGGTCGATTTTTCTTCAACTATCGCTCGAACCTCAGAGCTCTTTGGGCCCTTTCGCAGGACTCGACCATATCCCGTGGGATCCTGCAATTCGGCACTGAGAAGAGTCATGGCTGCGTGCTGGTTCAGATGAAAATCCCGCAATTCGGTGATGGTTTGCGGTGAGATCAGAGGAGCGTCCCCCGACAACACTACGACGTGGTCATACGCAGACAGAGCCTCCCGGGCGACCATGAGCGCATGCCCGGTACCCTTTTGCTCAGGCTGCAGAACGAATCGAACCCCGGTGCGCTCGACGGCGGCTCGAACCCGATCAGCTTCATACCCAATGATTGCGAACACGTCGGTAGGCTGTACCAGGCGCGTGGCCGCTCGGATAACGTGTTCCAGGAGCGAGCGCCCGCCAACTTCATGTAATACTTTAGGAAATTGCGATTTCAACCTGGTTCCCTTGCCTGCCGCCATGATCGCGATGGCAATCTGAGGTGTTCTTTCGCGGGTGCTGCCAGAAGCGGCCTTGCCCGAAGTCGAAGCGACTTTCCTGTCTTTTTTCATTCGTTGATCAATATACCTTGACGAGCTGGCTTCGCCCGCAAATGGATCTCTGACGCAAGAGCAATCATCAATCTAACGTAGTAAAAGACACTGGCGTCTAAAGTCCCAATCCACCGTCTACCGTCAAAATTTGACCGGTGATGAATTGCGGGGCCATGGCAAAGAACAAGACCGCCGCGGCAATCTCTTCTCCGGTACCGTTGCGAAGCATAGGTGTGATTTTGGCCATGCGGCGCATGAACGCTGCTGCGGATTTCTCCCCTAAATCAATCATCCCGGGAGCCACGGCATTCACGGCAATCTCCGGTGCCAACGCCTTGGCCATCACTTTGGTCAGCATATGCAGCGCTGCTTTTGAGGAACAGTAGTGTGCATGTGTAGCCCAAGGCCTTAAACCTCCCAAGGATCCCATGTTGATGACCTTCGCTTCGACCGGCCCCTTGCTTTTGCCGCGACTGCGCCGCATCCATTTCAAGGCCTCTCTTGTGACCAAGAACGGGCCTCGTGTATTCGAGGAAAAGATTGCATCCCATTGCCGGACCGTGAGCTTATCGAACTCTACCGTTTCGTAGTTCGCTGCATTATTGACGAGAATGTCGATGCGGCCCAATTCGCGGCCTGCTTCCTTCATCATTAACCGGACGCTGGCCTCATCCGTGACATCACATCGCAAGGCAAACGCACGAACCCCCAGCGCTGACAAATCGACCACCGTCTCCCGAGCTTCGCGTCCGGAGTTGTGGAACGTGATGGCGACATCGGCTCCGGCCTTGGCCAAAGCGAGTGCTGAGGCTCTCCCGAGCCGCCGTGCGGCTCCCGTGATCAAAGCGGTCTTGCCCTCAAGAGGTCTTGCATCGCGCATGCAGGAATTCTACTGCCGTTTGGGGAAAAACGTTTTGGCAGTAAACACAACGTTTCCTTGTGGAAATCGCCAACTGCCCGCGCTAGAATCTTGTCCGCGCCATGCCAGAATTACGCACCGTCATCGTATATTCGCGCAAGGGATGCCATCTGTGCGAGGTGGTGAAGGAAAGCCTTTCCAAGCTCTCTCGGAGAGGCGGGTTCACGTGGCAGGAAGTAGATGTGGATGCCGACACGGAGTTACGCCGCCAATTCAACGACGAAGTTCCAGTCGTGTTTATCGATGGTCGAAAAGCATTCAAGTACAGGATGGACGAGCAGGAATTCCTTCGCAAGTTAGCGAGCTAATCTCTATTGAACGAGAAAACCTTCCTTAGAATGCCCGCCAGTACCGCCCGGACACAACTTTACGCAGATCCACATAACGTCTACCTCCATAATCTTGTCCTTGATTCGTGTCGCCGGTGGCCCAACAAAACTGCGCTTGTGGATGCATCTTGCGGTCGCCGTCTTACGTACGCAGAGTACGGTGAAACAGTTGAACGGGTCGCTTCCGGCCTGATTGCGAGTGGAATTCGCGCTGGTGAGGTCATCGCGATCTTCCTGGCGAACTCATGGGAATTTTGCACAGCGTTTCACGCTGCACAGTTCGTGGGGGCGATTCCGACACTGCTAAATCCCAGCTACCGGGAACGCGAGGTCCGCTATCAGTTGGAAAACTCTTGCGCGATCGCGCTGATTACGGACGGCCCCAACATTGACGGCATAAATCTCGGTGGACTGCCCAACCTGCGCAACGTTTACACTACGCGCCAATTTGCGGCGGGGACCGATCCGTTCGCAAATCTGCTGAAGTCTCATCCGGCTCAGCGACCTGAACCGAAAGAAGCATCTGACCAGGCCTTGGGCGCACTGCCGTACTCGAGCGGTACCACGGGCTTGCCAAAAGGGGTGATGCTCTCACACTACAATCTGGTGGCGAACATCTATCAACTGCTGGGGCCCAACGGGACAGAGTTGGCAGCGAGCGATTCGATTCTCTGCTGCCTGCCTCTGTACCACATATACGGCCTCAATGTGATGCTCAATCCCGTGCTTGTATTGGGAGCAACCCTGATCATTGTGCCTCGGTTCAATGTGCAACAAATTGGGCAGCTCATGGTGGAAGAAAACGTGACCATGATGCCCTTAGTGCCGCCCGCAATTAATGCGCTGTGCCAAGCCGCCGAAGCTGGGCAATTCCCGCGCGATCACAACGTACGTTGGGTAAAATCGGGGGCCGCGCCGCTCGCACCCGATCTGCCACGGAGGTTCACTGCACTCACAAATATTCTTGTGTGCCAGGGCTATGGGATGACCGAGGCGTCTCCGGTAACGCATGTAGGATTTCTCGATCCATCGCAATACCGGCCTGACTCGATCGGACATCCGATGGCTAAGACTGATTGCCGCGTGCTGGCCCAGTCGGAAATTGATCCAGACGATAAACCTGACGACGCTACCGAGGCTCCTTCCGGACTGCCAGGTGAACTTGTGATGCGCGGGCCACAATTCATGCTCGGATATTGGAAAGAGCCGAAGGCAACCGAAGCTGTATTGCGCGATGGATGGTATTGGTCCGGAGACATTGTGACGCGCGACTCTGAGGGCTTCTACCGCGTAGTGGATCGACGCAAGGAAATGATCAAGTACAAAGGGTTCCCGGTGGCTCCGGCGGAAGTCGAAGCGGTGCTGCTCGAACATCCCGCGGTTAAAGAATGCGGAGTAGTGGGCCGCGCCAACGCTGAAGCTGGAGAAATTCCAGTGGCATTCGTAGCACTGCGCAACGGTTTCGTCGATAGCGTGAAGATGCAAGAAGAGCTCTGTTCATTTGTGGCAGAGCGCCTTACCAACTACAAGCAACCACGTGAGGTGCACTTTGTCGACGCGGTGCCGAAAACAGCTTCAGGCAAAATCCTTCGTCGTGAATTGCGAGCCATTCTCCGCTAAACGAAAAAGTTACAGTCTCTTGACGGCCGGCTGACAATTCGTCGGAGTGTAGATCCCAAACTCGGGAAAACGGTCCGCACAATGCCGATGTGAGGGGATTACATCGGCCTTATAGGACCGTTGGCTACATCATGACAAAAGGCACCACTGGGTAATTACTGCCTCACCCTAAACTGGCCCGGCTGCTCTCAGCCGGGCGATCTTTTCTCTGGTTCCTCGAAACAACGGCGGAACTTTCCTGCTCCTGGATTCGTACCTTCTCTCGAAAGCGGAATAGAAGCCACGGCGCATTACTAGCGCAGGGCGGAAGGAGAATCACAATGGAAGGACTCACCGGTCTCGCTGCAGTCGTAATGTTCTTCAGCTTTTGTCTGGCAATCCCAGGATTCTATACGTTCTACCGAGTACGCAAACTTCGCACCGATGAACGTTTGGCCGCTATGCAACGCGGTGTCGAAGTTCCCATGCAGCCTGAGCTGTCCGAAGCAGCCCGTTCGCGCCGCGCAGGCATCTTGCTGATTGCGGGAGCCGTCGGGTACATGCTGGCGTTTACCATTCTCGCCCGCTATGAGCCCGATGCCATGATGGCAGGCGCATTCGGCGCCATTCCATTCACGCTCGGTCTGGGATACTTCCTTGATTCAGCTCTGATTCGGCGCGACGCACGAGCTTCGTAATCGGCACGACCGGCTTGAGACAACCGGGCCCTGTCCTCTCGAACTTGGGAGGACGGGACTGGGTTTTGTTCCGGGTTGTGAGTCGGGCTACTCGCCGGTCAGGAACTTATATTGCGATTCGTTCAGAGGTACGACACTCAGTCTTCCCTGCCGGACAAGCGGAGATTCCGAAAAAACGTCGCTGGCTTTCACGTCTGCGAGTGTTTTTGGGGTCGCAATGGCGCTACCCACCTTGATTTTCACCTGTGGATTGCGCGCATCCGACGCATCTACGGAGACGACGGTGGCAGTTCCCACCGCGCTCTTTTCGTCTCCAGTGTGATAGATCACCAAACGCTCTCCGGATTTCATGCCCCGCAGGTTTTTCAGCGCTACCGGATTGGAGACGCCATCCCACACGGTCGTCTTTTCCCTTTTCAGATCCGCAAACGAATAGGTCGAGGGTTCCGTTTTGAGCAGGTAATCCATGAAATCTCCTGTTGGCGAGCTTTATCAGAAGTCAGTTGGGCTTTTTCTGATCCGCGGAAGAGTCGTCCTGCCTGGGCGTAGGATTCTTGGCGTTATCGTCGTACACCGAGAACTGCCCCTGCGGGCGCTTCATCTTGATCATGATTTCGGTCTTCGGTTTCGAGATATCAAAATCCTCGCCATAGGTTTGGAATCCGTGTGCCAGAACCTGAATTCGCAGCATCCCATACGGAACTCCGTCGAAGTTTGCTTTGCCATCTGGATCGCTTTTCAATTCCATTCCCCCGCGCTCTTGCCTGCCCTTGTCGTTCACAGGATGCAGAATGATAGCGGCATTGCGCACCGGCTTGCCATTGTCATCTTTTACGACAGAAAAGTAGATCCATGATGTCGGCTCTTCGTCTTTGTCTTTCTGCGAAAAAGCCGGGACCGCAACCGAGAACATCGCCAACAGCACAATCGCCCCAACCAGCAACTTGTTCATTCGGACATTTTAGTCAGGGGGGAAAGCCCTGTCACCTGCGAAGCTTTTCGCACTTAGAGACCCGTTCTAGCGCTTTCGGTGATGAAAAGCTTGAACCGCCGAGGTTGCAAAGAAAGGCCGCAGAGTTCGCGAAGGATTCTCAAAGGCATCTGCCGCTCTTTTAGAATGCAGTAGTGAAGACTTGGGATGTCATCATCGTCGGCGGAGGCATCATTGGCCTCTCTCTTTCAATCGCGCTTCGTAAACGTGGCGCATCCGTTCTCGTGGTGGACCGCAGTGAAGCCGGCCGCGAAGCGTCCTATGCAGCGGGAGGGATGTTGGTGGATTGCCCGCTGGAGACTCCCGAGAGGCTTCGGGAACTCGCATTGGCCAGTGCGCGTATGTATCCCGAGTTTGCTCACGAGCTCGAAGTCGAATCACGTATGAAGGTCGACCTTCGGGACAACGGAACGATTCTCTTACTTTCCAATGAACATGAGCGGTTCGCGGCGGATCTTCATAAAGCGGACATCCCGCAACTTGAGCCCGCGCTTGCAGAAGGCCGCTTGACCGCGACAGCTGTTTATCTCAAAGAGCGCAGTGTTGATCCGCGGGCGCTGACGGCGGCCGCCGTCCATACAGCGAAGAACCGTGGCGTGGACTTCTCTTCAGGAGATGAGGTCACAGCCGTACATCGTTCCGAGGGCCGAGTTACAGGTGTAACGACGGTGAAAACCTCGTTCGCGGCGCACAAGGTCGTAAACTGCGCGGGCGCATGGGCTGGATCGATTGCACCAGTACCGCTGCCCACGCGTCCGGTAAAAGGTCAAATGCTTTGCCTCGTCATGCCGTCGCGTCCGTTGTTGCAACACGTGGTTCGATCGCCAAAGGTTTATCTCATTCCACGAAGCGATGGCCGTCTGCTGATCGGAGCCACCGTTGAAGAGGCGGGGTTCGACAAGCGAACGGTGCCCGCGACCATCCAGCGGCAGCATCAGGCAGCACTGGATTTGATGCCGAGACTGCGAGACGCGAAAATCCTGGAAGACTGGGCAGGACTGCGTCCGGGAACACCCGACGGGCTGCCGATACTCGGCGAAACGGAGGTGCCCGGGTACTACGTTGCTACCGGTCACTTCCGGGACGGAATTTTGCTTGCGCCGGTCACGGCGCAGATCATGGCACAGCTCATCAGCGGGGAAACGCCTGCGGAGGATCTTTCGGCATTCTTGCCTGAGCGCTTCCGATAGATCCATCACGGCATTACGCCATCGCCTTCGCCTGGTCCTTCATGCGACGCGGGCCGCATGAGTCAGCCACCGGCTTTCTGATCCGGGCAGCATATCTGCGGCGGCGACAAAGTTTGGGCTATGCCTGAGTTCCTCGGCGAGCCTCTGTGTTCCCTGTCATGAGTACGCTACCCCGCCACAGCCCCCGCCAAAGCGCTATACTGATTGGTTTCCTGATCCGCAATTTTGCGATGCCTGCCCAGTTTCAAATCGCACAACCCAGAAAGGATTGCTATGGCCTCTCCCGCAGTCGATTTTGCGCGCAGTAATCAGCAACGTTTTCTGAACGAACTGAAAGATCTCCTCCGCATACCCAGCGTCAGCACCCTCGAAGAACACAAGCCAGACATTCAAAAAGCGGCGGACTACATTTCGAGCGAATTGCGCCGTATCGGCCTCGAAAATGTTGAGGTCATCCCCACGCAGGGACATCCACTGATTTACGCCGACTGGCTGCATGCAGGCGGCAAGCCGACGGTCCTCATGTACGCACACTATGATGTTCAGCCCGCCGAACCACTTGACGAGTGGCACACGCCTCCGTTTGAGCCGACTGAGCGCAACAACAACATCTACGCGCGCGGAGCAGTCGACGACAAAGGCCAATTGTGGATGGAAGTGAAGGCTCTCGAAGCACTCATGCAAGCGGGTGGCGGCAAGCTGCCGGTCAATGTGAAGATCATCTTTGAAGGTGAAGAAGAAGTCGGCGGCGAGTCGATTGCCGGATACATCCGCAAACAGAAGGCAAAGCTGAAAGCCGATTTTGCTCTGGTTTGCGATACGGAACTTTTCGCGCCAGATCTACCAACTCTGTGCGTCGGCCTGCGCGGTCTCGTTTATACCGAGATTGAAGCGTATGGAGCCAAGACCGATCTGCATTCCGGGATGTATGGCGGTGCCGCGCCGAATCCGTTTTTCGCGTTGATCGAAATGATCAGCAAGATGAAGGACTCGAAAGGCAAAGTTCTGATCCCCGGGTTTTACAAAGGCATGAAAGCACCTACGGCGGCTGAACTCAAAGCCTGGAAGCGCCTCCCCTTCAATGAGGAGCACTATCGCAAGACCGAAGTCGGATCGAAAGTGCTGACCGGCGAGCCCGGATTCTCAGTGCTGTATCGCACCTGGGCCCGTCCTACGCTCGAAGTTCACGGAATGCCTGGAGGTTTTGTTGCGGATGGTGCGAAGACCGTCATTCCTGCGAAGGCAAAGGCGAAGGTTTCGATGCGCCTTGTGCCGAATCAGGATCCCGATGACATCCTGAAAAAATACCTGGCATTCGTGAAGAAGAGCACGCCGAAAGGGATTGAAACGAAGGTCAAGGTCTGGAGCAAAGGTCCCGCTTGTGTTGTCAGCACGGATAACGAGTACATCGAAGCCGCAACAGAGGCGCTTCACGACACATTCAAGAAAGACACGGTATTCATCCGCAGCGGTGGCTCGATTCCGATCGTCACCGACTTCCAGGATGTACTGAAGATTCCCAGTGTGATGATGGGTTTCGGACTTCCTGACGACAATCTGCATGCGCCCAACGAAAAGTTTCATATCCCGAATTTCTATCGCGGGATCGAGACGATCTGCAGGTTTTTCGAGAAGTTAGGCTAGATCCCGCTGTCTGCTTTTGATCCTGATGGCCGAGAGAAAAGCGCCATATGCAGGCGCTTTTCTTTTTTCTCAACGAACAGACCTCATTTGGGGGAGTGCCCGTTGTCAGCCTGAAGTTCGGATTGAAACTTGGCTGCCTTTTCAGGTTGATGCAAGACGTCGTATTCACGGGACAGGTCGGTTCGGGCATATTGCATCCAGTGCTGTGGGGCGCTGGGCTGTTTGGAGAGGATTTCAAAGCCTGTGCGGCTCTCGTTTTCGGCGTCCGGATAACGTTTGTCCAGCAAAAGCGCGCGGCCTAGCCGAACTCGCGCAATTCCAACATTGAGGTGATCGGCCGGAAGAGTTTGTCCGTACATCTGTAGCGCTTCACGAAACAATTTCTCCGCACCAACGTAGTCCTTTCGCTCGACGTAGACTCCGGCCAAGTTACATAGTGCAATTCCGATGTAATAGTGCTTCCCTGCATAAACTGTGCGATAGATTTCAGCCATTTGCCGGAAATCCGCTTCTGCTTCATCCAACCTGCCTTGCTGCTGCGCAATCTTTCCAAGCTCGTTCAACGTTCCGGCCACGCGCGGGTGAACCTTGCCATAGACCTGTTCTTCGATTTGAAGCGCCTGCTTAAGGAGACTCGCGGCTTCGTCTCTCTTTTCCTCCGATATCAGGGTTCGTCCAAGAATCGTCAGAGCGGACGCTGTGGCCGGATGATTCAAGCCATAGAAAGACTGTGTAATCTCAAGCGCCTGTCGGTCATATTGTTCGGCCTCGGGGTAATGACCGAGGTCATACTTGATCGCTCCAAGATTAATCAGATCGTCGGCGACATGTGGATGGCGATCGCCATAGAGTTGACGATCCATTGCGAGAACCCGCTGATTCAAAGACTCAGACTGAGCATAGTGGCCGGAATAAAAATGGGAATTGGCTAACTCGGTAAGGGTTTCCGCAAGATCAGTGGTGGAACCGCCCTGCGCCATTTGAAGCCGGGCAGCTTCCTGAAGTACGTCGATCGCGGCATCATAAGAACCGCGATCCTCAAGTATTTTTCCTAGCGCGCTGGTTGCCCGGGCGATACTCGGGTGGTTGGGTGAGAGTCGTTGTCTGTCAATGGCCAATCCCTGACGTACCAGACGCTCGGCATCGTCGAACTTCCCCTGAGCGTCTCGAAGCAGGCCAAGCTCGATGAGGCTTTCGGCCACTTCCGGGCTTTCCGCGCCGAATACTAACTTTCGCACACCAAGAGCGGTTTGCAGCAGCGAATCGGCTTGATCGAACTTTCCCAACTTTTCGTAAATATCACCCAGGCTCTCGTAGAGTTCGCCTTGCACCTTGGGATCGTTGTTCAAAGTCTTTGCTTCGAGCACGCCATGATCTACTAGGGTTATCACTCGCAATGAGTCTGAGGGCCCAGCAGCTTCATCCCCTCCTTCAAACAAATTGAGCATGAATTTCTGAATGCGCTCGGTGCGCGCCGCCTCGGCCAGCGCGGCATTACGGGCCTTCGCCAGTCTTACCGTGAAGAAGGCGAGCATTGCTAGGATCAGGACGACTGTGGCCGTGCCCACGACCACAGCTCGTTGATTTCGCTGTACGAATTTTCCGAGAGTGTAGGACCAGCTATCCGGTCGCGCTTCCAGGGGTTCGGAGTGCAAAAAGTGATCGATATCGCGAATTAGGGCTTCGGTCGATCGGTATCGACGAGCAGGATCTTTGTGTATGGCGGTGAGGCAAAGCACATCCAGATCAGCCCAGGCAGCTTTACTCGTTGCCGAGGAACCTCGGAGCGGTACATCCACATTCGCCATCTCAGATGGTCTGCCGGGTTCGTGCTCCGCAATGATACTGGCCGCCTCTGCCGGAGTCAGATTTGAAAGATCGAACGGCAGTTGCCCAGTGAGCAGTTCGAAAAGAATGATGCCCAGAGAATAAACGTCGCTATGAACGCCAACGCGATCGCCACGTATCTGCTCGGGCGAGGCGTACGCGGGCGTCATAAGTCGCAGGCCCGTCATGGTCTGCTTAACTGGTGCATCGAGACTCTCCAGTTGTTTGGCGATTCCAAAATCAAGCAGCCGGACCGTGCCGTCATCTTTTACGAGAATGTTCGACGGTTTCAGATCCCGGTGGATGACTGCCTCACTGTGCGCATACTGCACAGCTTCGCAGACCACCCGAAACAACTGCAGGCGCGCTTCGATCGAGCCCTGGTGCAATTTGCAGTAGTCGGTAAGCGGAACTCCTTCCACATATTCCATGGCAAACCACGGAGTACCGTCCGGAAGCGCGTCGGCGTCGTAAAGCCTGGCAATCGAAGGATGATTTAGCTGGGCCAGAGTTCGTTGTTCGGCTCCAAACCGCTCGCGGCGTGCCGGCGAGAGCCAGGCATCGCGAAGAATTTTGATTGCTACAAGTGTCCCGAGGTCCTTGCGCTCGGCAAGGTATACCAGACCCATGCCGCCTTCTCCCAACAAACGGATGAGGGTATAGGGCCCGAATTGCGGTTTGGGCAATTGCGCGGGATCAGGGCCGTTCAGAACATTATGGGCTATATCAGCAATGTTGCGATCGAGGACTGACGTTGGACGCGCGTCCTCTCTCAGCATGGCGCGGACCACGTCAATAAGTTGACTATCTCCCTCACAAGCAGCCTCGAGGAAAGGGTCCTGCTCGGCGGAAGGCAGATCTGCCGCTTGATGGAAGAGCGTCTGAATTCGATCCCAGCGATCGTTGTCCATGATTTGATTACAAAGGGAGCCCGTGATGCGATTCAGTGAATTTGCCGCAGCGCTTGAGCGAGCCAGGCTTTAGCGGCGCGCCAATCCCGAAGGATAGTCGCCTCCGAAACACCCAGAAGCGCCGCCGTCTCGGACATATCGCAGCCACCAAAGAAACGACTCTCCACTACCGAAGCTTGACGCGGCTGAAAACGCGCCAACTCCTGAAGAGCCAAATCGAGGGCAATTACTTCCTTCGCACAGTTTCCGTACTGTGCAAGCGACTCATCAAAAGTGACCATATGGATCGCGTCGCCTCCGCCGCGTTTGTCAGCATTGCGGCGGCGAGCGGCCTCTACTAACAACTGCCGCATGGCGCGAGCTGCGATCCGCTTGAAATGCAGCCGAGAGGCAGACGCTAAGCCCGGGGAGTTTGCCAACTTCAGCCAAGCCTCGTTGACGAGGGCCGTAGGATTCAGCGTGGCGCTGGGATCGCTTCTCTTGACGCTCGAAGCGAGACGTCGAAGTTCCTCGTAGGTAGCGCTGAACAGATCGTTAAGCGCGTTGCAATCTACCTCGCGAACTCCCACCTGTCGATTGCCGCCTTCTCTTGCTGGTGAGGCGGAATCTTCCCACGGAATGTTTTTCCCGGGCATTGCGTGATAGCGGGGGAGGCTAGTCCCGGCCGACGCTGATGCGCCGTACCCCAGCAGGACCGGGGGAATGCTACCACCCATACAAATGCCATACAACCACTTTCTGGAGACATATATTTTTTTCTCTGTCTGTGACGTTTTTTGCTTTTTCTTTACGCAATGGGAAGTGAGAGCCAGCAACTGAGGTGCAATCGGGGATGATTTCGCTGATTTAAGGAGAGAGTATGGCGAAGCGAGGCAGGGTTCTGCGCGACCCTAACCAAGGTCCCGGCTTGCTGATGGTGGAAGGCCGACAGTACCCGTTTCTCATGGACAGGATTTGGAGATCGGAGGTTCCTGCCACGCCAGGCCTTGTCGTGGATGTCGATTTCGACAACCACGGAAATCTCAATGGCATTACGGCAGTATCGAAATCGCAAACTGGGCGTTGCGAGCATGACGCTGTGCGAACTGGTTCCGGAGCTGCATCACCATCCGAAGCCTGGCTATGGGCAAACGGCTTTCTGATGCGATTCGCCGGGAGCGCAGGACTCCTGTTGTGCTGGTTGTTCTTGAGTGCAGTCTCGGTACGTCTCGCGTTCTTCGGCAGGCTCGACCTCACCTTCTGGCAGATCCTCGGGTATCTGAATGCCGACAGTCTGCGACAAGTCACCGATGTCACGACGAGCCCCGATGCTGGCGCATGGGGCTTCCTCGGGCTTCTGGCATTGGCCGGTCCATTCCTTCCTCTCTTCTGGAAAAACCGGTGGGCCCATCTGGCTGGGATATTGCCGCTGAGTTTTATTGGGCTTGTCAGCTTCAGGATCGTGGCGGCGATGCAAGCGACTGTTGCGTCGGAGATCTCTGCTGGCGATGGACTGGCGACAAGCCATGGAACGGTTCACGCGGCTGGGATGGATTTGGGCACGTACCTGTCGACATGTCTCGCGATCTATTTCGCGGTGTTGAGCGCAAAACAATTTCTCGTCGCAAGCAAAACTCGCAAGGCAGGACTCGAGCGCTCAGAGAAGGCGGCTTGAGTCTTCGGGGCACGAGGCACGCAAACCAATTTTGGGAGGAGATTGAATATGAGCAGAAGGAGATCCACGAGAGTTATCGCTCTAATTGTTACCTTGGCCGCGCTACTGGTCGCCATGGAGGCACGGCAAACACAAAACCCAAACCAGACAGCCAATCAACCGGCGCAACAAGCTCAACCAGCGCAACAAGCCCAGCAACCGCAAAACACGCAGCAAACTCCGCCAGCACAGCCCCAGAAGAAGAGCGTTTGGCAACGGCTCAAGGATGCGTCCCAACAGGGCCAAGCCATGATGCAGCAAGGTACCAACACCGTCCAGCAAGGGAAAGGGACGGTCCAGCAAACCGGCCAGCAAGTGCAAAACAGCGTGCAGCAGGTCCAAGGTGGTGCTACCCAGGGGTCGACTGCCGGGTACCAGGGGATTAACAACGCGCAACAAGCCGTACAACAGGGGGTGAATGGTGTGCAGCAGGGAGCGACTGGTGCATTTCAACCCGGTGGAGGTGGCTCAGGGGCTTGCGGGCCGAGTTGCTTCGATGCGGGAACTTTTCAGGCCAACGTGTCACAGATGACGATGAGCCAAGAGGGCGGCTGGCACGTCATTCGCATGAACATCCAATTCCACAACTCGACCAATCAACCTCTGATCATCGCGTATCACGATGGCTCCATGGTCATGGTCGACAATAATGGCGCGAGCTACATCCCTGCAGGAGGAAACCCGGGCCAGCTACAGGGAATGGGAATTGACCGTGGGAACAACACCGATTCTCAGTTTCAACTCGGTCCTGGGCAGACTGGCTATGCGCTCTTCTCCGTCGCGAGGGGCCGGCCTGCCACAAGTCCGGTTGGATCCAGCTATGCCTACAACCTGACAATTGACGAACTACAACTCCAGAATGGAGCCATGGCGATTCCAGTCCGAACCTACAATCTGAACTTCCCTAGCCTGTCACCCGGGACGAGTAACGCTTCATTCACGTCCAGCCCGACAGCAAGCCCGGCGAATGCGCAGAGTGTGGCTGGCCGGTCCACAGTCGCAACGCCTGTCCAGCAAACCGGGATGGTGAATGGAGGAACGGTGACAACCGCACCGACACAAGCGGTTGCGACTCCAGTGGGTAACCGCTCGGTACTTGCCACCCCTCCAGGCGTGAGCAACGCGGCGATGAGAACGTCCGCTAATACCACCACAAGGCAACCGTCCGCGGCCGTGGCTAAACCCATACCTGCGCAAACTGTGATCACAACTAAAACCACCACTGCCGCAAAAAAACCGACGCCTACTGCAGCTACGACGTCGACCACCCCCACGAAGTAAATTCCAGTAGAGCAGGCGCACGCTGCACAGCGTGCGCCTGCCTCTTCCTGCTCTGCTGTCTTCCAAAATGTTTCTGTGCATCGCTGCGGGCCTTTTCTATTTGGAGCAGGCTGTGCCTCGCTGATCTGCCCGCTCTCCCCCTCTCGTCCTGCATTCTTCGGTACACTCTTGGCAACCGAAATCATGCCTGCGATCACTGCGGTCTTGCACACCCACAACGATGGCCTCCGGCTCGGCCGAGCCTTGGAGACTCTCTGCCCCTGCGATGAGATTGTAATCATCGATCACGACTCAAACGATGACACTCTCCGCGTGGGCAGAGAGTACGGAGCCAGGATCGTCTCGACTTCTGAAGGTTTTGATGAGACTGGATTTATTCACAGCGCAGCGGATGGCTGGATCTTATGTCTGGATCCGAGCGAGTCTCTGACCGAAGGCCTCGCGGCTGCCCTCTTCGAATGGAAATCGAGCCCCGCACCGCATACCAACTCATGTTTCGCAGTATTCCAACGTGAGGAAACGTCGGCTGGATGGATACACCATCCAACGCCCCAGACACGATTAGTGCCCGCGAAGTGGAATCAATGGGAAGGATGGCTTCCCGCAAACCATTCGTCTGCTCTGTCACTGGATGGAGAGCTGTTGCGATTTGCATTCCCCTGACAAACTTCGCGCTGGTAAAATCCATGCCCACCAAGGCATGGAAAGGTTTTCCTTTGTGAACCTTCGTGCCCTTTGTGGTTCATGAATTTACGTTTGTGGGGATGTATTCGCGGGTAGTTGCCTTCCCCAGCACCCGTCACAGGCGATTGTGATGCCAATCACATTCCTCCCCAAATCGCGCGCCTAGACTCGCCTGTTGTGGCAGTTTCGGGCCACGGAGCCCCGGAGGAACAAGTCATGCGTGTAATGAAATTCATCAGTCTGGCCGCAGTCGTGGCGATCACATCGGCCATCGCCCTCGGGCAGGAAGCGCCCGCCCAGAGCACACCTCAGGTGAAGCACGTTCCCATCACTAACGCACCGTCGAGTTCGGGCAAAGAGATGTTCAAGAGCTATTGTGCCGTCTGTCATGGCGTCGATGCCAAGGGAAACGGCCCCGCAGCTTCGGCGATGAAGATCCCGCCGACCGATCTGACTGCATTGGCGCAGAAGAGTGGCGGACAATACCCCGCAGCCCACGTTGCCGCTGTCATCCGCGGGCAGGCCGCGACTCCCTCGCATGGCAGTCAGGATATGCCAATCTGGGGACGGCTTTTTTCCAGTATTAGCCAAGGCCATGAAGGCCAAGTCCAGCAGAGAGTAACGAATCTCGTGAACTATATCGAGACCTTGCAAGCGAAGTAAGTGCGAGCGCGGGTTGGGCCCTCCAGCCTCCTTCGGACCTGACCCGCGATTCGATTTCGGCAAGTCCAAGATAGATCACCAAACAGTTCTTCGGCAAAAGCCCGCCGCCGGATCGTCCGGAGGTCTAAGCATCTCGTGTTCAATGGCTTACTGACGGGTTGGCCCTATGGCCAGTGACTTCAGTACCTTAGTCCTACCGCAAGCACAGACTTATAATCCAACCAAGAACTCAGAACTTCAACGTTCTAGGGAAGCAGCTCGCGCCGACGCGGGTGCTGCCTGCAGAACGCAATCGAGACCTCGTGGACCCTGTTCTCGCAACGGCGATTTTCGTACTCGGGCTGGCCTTCGGCAGCTTCCTGAACGTGTGTATCTACCGTCTGCCGCGAGGATTGTCCACCGTGACGCCCCGTTCGGCCTGTCCGCATTGCAAAGAGCAAATTGCCTTCTACGACAACATGCCGGTAATCAGTTGGCTGATTTTGCGCGGACGCTGCCGTCACTGCAAAGCGCCAATTTCGCCTCGTTATCTGCTGATCGAACTCCTCACCGGAACGCTGTTCCTGATCTGCTACTGGTATTTCGGGACGACGCTTTCGACGTTGAAGTATTGTGCCTTCGGGTTTTTGATCCTGGGGCTGATCTTCACTGACGCCGAGACGAAGTTGCTGCCCGACAAGCTGACTCTCACGGGGCTCGCACTGGGAATCCTCTTCAGCCTGATTGTTCCGTTGAATGATCTGATCTCGCAGTTTCTGCCGGGTGTGTTCAACCTGCCCTTCAGCGGAGAGATTTCCGCCCGAATCTTCTCCCTTCTCGATTCCTTGGTGGGCGCGGCGGTGGGCGCCTCATTCATCTACGGCGCGGGAGCGATTTATCTTCGCTGGCGCGGCACTGAAGGCATGGGATTCGGCGATGTAAAGCTGATGGCCATGATCGGCGCTTTCCTCGGCGTGAAACTGACTGTGTTCACGATCTTTACGGCATCGCTTGCCGGATCCATCGTTGGGATCAGCACCATACTGGTGGTTTGGATGAAGCGCACGCATCGCTTCTCCAAGAAGTTCACCACTGCCGCCGCAGCTCGCGCTCGCGCCTGGCAATCTGCAGAATTGGTCTATCGCGGATACCAGATGCCCTTCGGCGTTTTCCTGGGCAGCATGGCTCTGTTTGCATTGTTCTTTGGAGACCGCTTTCTGCGATGGTACGGGAGGCTCTGGTGAGACTACTCGCCAATCCGGTCCTGCTGCGCGCGGCTCTCGTGCTCGTCTGTTCCGTATCAGCCTTCGTGCTCGGGCTTTTTATGATGCGTCGCCTGCGCAAGAAGATCGCAGCGGAAAGCGACCTGGGCGACGGCGCAACTACTTCTCTGGGGATGATGCCAGAGCATCTGTATAGCACGGTGATTCAGCAGTTGAAGCAGCAAAAACACGAGCTGCAGGTCCAGACGCAGACTGAGCAACTTCGTGCGCGCACGACTGAAAATTTCAGCCAAGCGGTGCTCACAAATCTTTCCTGCGGGGTGCTGGTGTTCGGCAGCAACGGCCTGGTCAAAACTGCGAATCCGGCGGCGAAAGCAATTCTCGGTTTTGCCTCAATGACTGGGATGAGCGCGGAAGACATTTTCCGCGCCTCAGCCATTCACTCGCGAAACCCGGAAAAAGAGTCTTTACCCGACGAGACTTTTGACTCTTCCGTTCGCATTGCCGACGAAGTGCACACGGTATTGCACGAGGACTGCAAGCGGCGCGACATCAAGGCGGACTACGAGGGACCCTCCGGCCAGAAACGCACGATCCAGGTAACGGTCTCGCGTATACCGACAATTGATGGGGGGGTGCTTGGCGTCGCTTGCCTGATTAACGATCTTAGTGAACTCGAAAATATCCGGCGAAAGCAGGAATTACGCGGAGAAATCTCCGCTGAAATGGCGTTGCAGCTTCGGACATCGCTCACAACCATCGCCGGTTTCGCGCAGCAGTTAGCGAGCAATCGCGACCCGGAATTCGCACAAGATCTCGCAAAGGACATCGCGCAGGAAGCGGCGCAGCTCGATCGCACGATCGGTGGATTTCTCACCGCCGAGCGCGCCACTGCTCACTCGGCGAAATGAAATTGCAAGAAAGCGGGCCTGCCCGCAAAGAACAGACGGAGGCTTACAAGGTGAAGACTATGAAACATATCACCAGCTTTGGAATGGGAGTTGCCCTGCTTGTTGGCCTGTCAGGCGTTTCGGCCAGCGCGCAGAACCAGTCTCAGCCAGCCGACCCCGGCTCATCCAACGGCACTCCCCTAGGCGATTATGCCCGGAACGTGCGGAAGGGTCCCAACGCGAAGAGCGCGCCAAAGGTGTTCGATAATGACAACCTGCCGCGCCAGGATAAGCTCTCGGTTGTGGGCAAATCGGCCAACACTGAAAACGCCGAACCGGAAGCCACGCCGGCAGCGGAAGCACCAGCCCCGGCAGCCGAGTCGGCGGAGGCGAAGGGCGCGGGCCAGGCAACAGCAACCGCAAATCCGGGCCCCGTTCAGGGTGACGAAGCCAGCAGGAAAGAAGCGATCAAACAGTGGAGCGACAAACTCGATTCGCAGCAACAGCAGATCGACCTGTTGCAGCGGGAATTGGATGTCACGCAGCGGGAATACCAGGTCCGCGCGGCGGCAATGTACGGCGATGCCGGCAATCGCTTGCGTAACTCGTCCGATTGGGACAAGCAGGATGCTCAGTACAAGCAGCAACTCGCCGACAAGCAGAAATCGCTGGACGATGCCAAACAGAAGTTAGAGGACATCCGCGAGGACGCTCGCAAGGCCGGAGTTCCCAGTTCCGTGCGCGAACCGTAACCGCGACAGAACTCAAGCCAGAGGAGCGCCGGCATCGATCCGGCGCTCCTATTCTTTCCCGACCGCATAATTGGTTTGAATGGGCGGGGCTTCACGCCGCGCCACAAGTTACTCTTAATCGTTGGTCCTTTCGACCACCGCCGGCATTAAGCTTCGCAACCGCTGAATCTGCTTCAGATGATGCATCCCATGCCTGAGATGAAACTTCCTCCATTGCGCGATCGAGAACGGCCCCAGAAAGGGATGCTCCATCACTTTCGCATGCGATCCAAACTTCGATGCGCAGGTGTTCATAGTGGCGTCCATTTCATCGATTTTCGAGACAATCTCGGCCAATACCTGTTGCGATGGAGCGCCTCTCGGACGCGCCACTGCCGGCGACTGAATTCCACTGGGGAAATATCCAAAGTCGACGACTATCATCGCAGCTACTCGCTGCTTCACGGTCGGACGCTTGCTGGCGCCAGCAGATGTTAGCACTCTGGAAAATCCCTTGGTTGTTCCGGTATACGTCAGGTACAAATGCTCGATAATCTCGCTAGCCGACCACTTCCCTTCAGGGTGCCACCTTAATTCTTCGGTAGTGAGGGAAATTGTGAGCGATTCGATCTCGTCGCGCAGTTGTTGGAGATGAGGGTCCACGGGCGTTACTAAAGCTGGGAGAAGTTTCAGTTACAATGTTGCCGCCACTATAAACCAACCAAGTGATATCAGGAAGGATGCCATGAATCCGGCTCGCCTTGGTCGTCCAGTTGTCTATTCAGCTGCACGAATAAGTGATTCTCTGTTTCGTCCAGTTACGCTTCTTTTGGGAGCCTCGCTCATGCTGCTCTTTTTCTTGAGCGCTTGCTCCTCGGAATCCAACAAGCCTGCAGAAACTGCCAAACCCGAAGTGAAGGGACCAGAACTCCTGACAGCGCGTTCTGGCTTTCAGAAAGTCTACGTCGCCGCCCGTTCCTGGAACCAGGACGCGAGACCCTATCGATTAGAGTCCGTAGTGACAACTGACGGCAATGGGCACGATGGAAAATGGGCGGTATGGCGCGCCGGTTTTGCTTCTCCGACAGCTCGTTCTGCCAAGACTTTCACTTGGTCGGGAAGCGCAGCCGATGGCGCGCCTTCTCGGGGCGTCAGTTTTGGGATCGAAGACAGCTATAGCGCGAACAATTCATCCACGCAGATCTGGGACATGGCCTTTTTGAAGATCGACTCGGATCAAGCAGAGGAAACCGCACAGAAGCACGGAGGTGACAAGGTTCTGGAAAAAGCTCCGGACACGCCAGTCACTTACGTTTGCGATTGGAACCGCAACACGAACGAATTAGTGTGGCACGTGATCTACGGCTCGGGCCGCGAAGGCGCTAAGCTGGTCGTCTCCATCAATGCATCGACAGGCGAGTTTATCCGGGTGGAAAAATAGCCGAGTCGTTTTGATTTTCGGAAGGGGCCCCTACTCGCTCTGATTCTCTTGAAGGTCGAGATGCCGGGCGATCTGTGTGTAAAAACGGCACAAAGCTTCCGCGGAAGTAATGGAGCGCTTTAACGTCTTGCGGTCGGAGTGCGAAATAACATCCTGCGGCGAATAGTTCAGGCGAACGCGGTCGACAGCGCAATGAGCACTTAGGATTTCGACGCTGGCGGCGGCAATATCCGCTTTGAGGCGAACGACATTAATCTGTTTCTGGCTTCCTGACTGCATCAACTGCCACTCCTTATTGTTTTATTTCTGGCGGGGAAACGCAGGCGGGCAGCATGGTCGCCTTGGGAGGACTGCCTTCTTACGACCAGTGCAGCACCCGCCCTGCGAGGTGCCTCTTTATTGCTGTCATTAAGTATACAACGTTAACAATACGCTGTCCAAGTAAAAAATAACGTACGGGAGGCAAGGTGCCACGGCATCCGGATCCAGAGCTGGAACAACGAATTCTGACAGCCGCATCGCGGCTATGGGCCCGCGGCGGCGAAAAAGCTCTCACCATGCGCGCCGTGGCCAAGGCTGCCGGTACAACCACGCCGACTGTTTACGAGAGATACCGCGATCGCGAAGACATCCGCCGCGCTTTGCGTCTCAAAACGCGGCGGGAATTGTATTCGGCTCTCAGCAACACCCGCACTCTGCGCGATGCCATCGAACGACAACTCCAGTTTGCCCTGGATAACACTCACGCCTATCAAGTGTTATTTGATGGAGTGGGCAAGCCACCTTCGCTTTACGAGCCCTGGCCTTCCTTCAATCTCATGCGGGAGCGTTTGGCCGAAAAATTGGGAGGCAGTCTCCGGCAGCGCAACCGGCTGATGATGGCGATCTGGTGTCTCGTTCACGGCACTGCAATGCTGATTATTCGCGGCAATTTCGAAGGAGCTCTGCGCACCCAGGCTCTTAATGCCTGTCTAGATGCCGTTGACAATCTGCTCCGCATCGCCGTCAGTCGTAGCGGATTTATTGAGTCCGGCCCAAAATGGCCATCAAGCCTGATCCTTGGTGAAGCAGAGCAAAGCCGCCTCGGAAACGGCAGCGAAAACCGTCGAAGATCGGTAAAAAGAAAGCGGCGCTGAAACGGAACTCACCGGCGGTTCTTGTGATGAGGTCAGGGCTTCACTTTGCTCCCTTGGCATTCTGGGTCGGATTTTTCAAGCGCTCGATGGCTTTTTTCGCTTCAGCCGCTTCCGGACCAGACGGCAAAATTCTCAAGTAGCTCTCGTATTCCGCCCGCGCCTCATCTGGGCGGTCCATCTTCTCCAAGCACACGGCTAACCGGTAGGTAGCAACCGCATCGTTATCTTTGTAGAGCAGAGCCTCACGATAACGGTCTTCGGCCGCGCGATAGCTCTTGCGCTTGAAATAGAAATCTCCAACCTCCACGTCTTTCGCCGCTTTGTGCGGATCCCAGGGATAGACCTGTTCCGCGCTGCCGGAACCCTCATCCGTCAGCACGTCGGAGCTCTGCGGATGGGTCTTGGCATCGTCCGTTGGCGGGCTGAGGTCGACCGGGTCGGCCTTGCTCGAGCTCTCGCCCGGATCAATTGGCATGGAGTGCACATCAACACCATCAGACCGCGGCGGAGCCAGGTTCGGCTTGTGCGGCGAGCTCTGAGTGGAAGGGTTCTGATCTGAAGCTTGATTCGAAGGAGAACTCTGATCGCTATTCTGCGATTTCGAAGGGGCCGTGTTCTGCGCCTGTGCAACTGCACACGCCAGCAGGATCAAAAAACAAATGCGCATACTTTATTTTAGCTGGTGCCGCGAGTCGAGCGAAATGCCTGCAGGCAGCGCTGCGCGGTCTCCATTTCCGAGTATCGGCTGCCTTCCTGCTCGATCAGGTAAAACTCCACGCCGCCCACACCTTCTGCCGCCCGGAAGATTCCTTTCCAATCCGCCTTCCCTTCTCCGAACAGCGTCTTATAACCGACGTTCGGGTCCGGCGACCAGTCTTTACAATGGATGGATCGAATCCTTCCTGGGTTGGCTTTGATCCATGTAACGGGATCGGCCCCAGCTTCCAAACAAGTCCCAACATCTAGCTGCAGCATCACGTTGGGCTTTGTGTTGGCCGCGAGAATTTCTATCGGACGCTTGCCTTCTACCGGTTTCCACTCGGCGTCGTGGTTGTGGTAACCGACTTTGAGTCCTGAACCGGCGAGCACCTCCGAAGCTGAATTGAGCTTCTCAGCTAATGCTTTCCAGCTGGCCGCGTCGGGTTTGGGATCGCTCCATGCCTGCACCATATATTTCGTGCCGAGAATCTTGTTCAGTTCAGTCGCGTGCTCAATCTTCTCTGCGCCGAAGAAATCCTCGTCGTTATGCGTGGAGTAGCAGCGGATGCCGATCTCGTCCATCAGTTTCCGCATGTCTTTGGCCTGAGCCGTGGTCCAGTCGAAATAAGGAGCGTAGAATTCGACGCACTGATATCCCATCTTTGCGACGGCACGCACCGTCCCCTGCGGATCCTTCTGCAACTCGTCGCGAACCGAATACAGTTCGAGTCCAACGGGAATGGCCTTTGACGCTGCCAGGCCCGAAGCAACTCCACGCAGAGCCCAAGGCAACGCCGCTGACATTGCAACAAACGAACGCCGAGAAATTTTGGAGTGTGGCATGGCTGAAATACTACGCCTGTCGATCAACCCACGGTATTCCTGAAGCCGAAAAGAGCTAGCTACTCCCTGAGTCGGATTCGATCTGCATGACTCCAGTGATTAGCATCACAGTCCTGCGAGAAGATGGCGCCCACAATGGCTCCTGTGAAGCTGCATGTGCTGTGCGAAATCGAACACGTGCTTCCATCAATGGACATGCGGGCAAGTCTGAGCCGCTTCCACTTTGCCTATAACGAGAACTGATGTTTTGACTTAGAGCTTTCAGCGTAGTGGTGAAGCATTTGCACGGACTTTCTGCTGAGACGACTCGATCGTTCCAGTCTGCCTCGGCGAAAGAACCTGCCGGCACATTTCGTGACGGGACGTTTCTAATTCGATCTCCAAAGTTCCCTGCCTGCAGGTGCTTCCTGGATGGAGGCATTATCGATGCGGTCTAGTAAAGGATCTTCCTTACCATTAGTCCAGCTTCTTCAAACGCTGTGGCAAGACATTCGTTTCAGCGCCAGAGTCTTTCGTTCGAACCCAAAGTTCACTCTAGTCGCTGTGCTCACACTGGCGATCGGCATTGCAGTCAATTCAACGGTATTCAGCTGGATGGACCGCGTCCTGCTTCATCCTTATCCGGGTGTCAGTGATACCAAGAATCTTGCTCTCATTGAAACCGTCGGTTCCAACGGAGAACATCTGGTCGCAACTTCCTACGTCGATTATCGCGATTACCGCGATAACCTGAAACTCTTCTCCGCGATCGCCATTGGACGTTTCACGCCTTTGACTGTTGGATCGGGGCAGACCGCAGACCGTGCATGGGCGGAACTGGTTTCGGCAAACTACTTTGACGTGCTCGGGGTCAAACCCTTCCTTGGCCGCTCATTCCTGCCTGAAGAGGGCACCGACAGGCCCGGTGCTTTCCCGATCGCAGTCATCAGCCATCGCATGTGGCAGAACCGGTTTCACGGCGATCGCGATGTCTTAGGCAAAACCATTCGCCTGAACCGTCACGAACTCACCATTATCGGAGTTGCTCCTCCAGATTTCCGAGGTACCACTGTTGGACTCGTCTATGACGTATGGATGCCCATCACTATGGCTGAAGAGATGGGAACGGGCCCAGAATTCACCTATCGCGGTTGCCGCGATCTCACTTCGACGTTGGTACGACTGAAGCCGGGCGTCACGATCGATCAGGCAAAGGCCGAAGTAGGGGCGCTGGCGCAACGGTTGGCGGTGAGCTATCCCGAGACAAATCGCGGAGTCGGTGCCACCGTAGTTCCGGTTTGGGCTGGACATCTGGGAGCACAGTCATTTCTGCTGAAGCCTCTCGAGATTCTGATGGCGGTCTGCGTTCTTTTGCTGATCATCGTCTGTGCCAATGTGGCAAATCTGCTGCTAGCACGAGCGGTATCACGAAACAAAGAGATGGCTATTCGGCTCGCGCTTGGGGCAGGGCGCGGCCGCATCATTCGCCAACTGGTAATTGAAACACTCTTCCTCGCGGTAGCAGGAGCCGCGATTGGAATGGTGCTGGTCGCATGGACGGGCCAATTGCTGAACCGAATGCTTCCAGCGGTCGACTTCCCCTTTGATCTCGAGGGCGGGCTTAACCTCAGTACTCTCGGATTTACTTTGCTCATCGTTGTGGTTGTAACAGTCGCGTCTGGCCTGTCACCTGCATTGCTCTCGATTCGAGCGGACTTAAACCGTACTCTCAACGAAGGCGGCCGATCCGGGATCGGTAGCAGCCGTTCGCATCGACTGAGAGCATTGCTCGTCGGAATCGAAGTGGCTCTCGCCATGGTCGCACTGGTCAGCGCCGGATTGTTCTTGCGCAGCTTTCATAATGCCAGCCGCATTGAACCTGGTTTTGAGACGCAGAATGTTTCCGTCTCGCAGTTTTATCTCTCTAACGCGGGATACTCGGCACAGGACCAATGGAGTTTCTGTCGAAGGCTCCGGGAACGCATGGAATCCAAGCCCGGCGTCATCGCCGTCACGTATTCGGATTTCGTCCCACTCTCTTCGCCAGGCAGCAGCCCCGAAGATGAACTTGTGGTGGAAGGATATGTGCCTGCGCCGAACGAGCAGATGCTGATCCATCGTGCGACCGTGCCGCCCGGATATTTTCAGTTCATGGGAATCCCGATGCAGGACGGCCGCGATTTCACCGAACTCGACGAAGACGGCGCCCCTGAAGTGATTATCGTCAACGAAACTTTCGCGCGGCGCTTCTTCCGTGGCGCGACTGCCATCGGACGCAAAGTGCAAGTTGCGGGGGCAACGACAACGGTGGTAGGCCTTGTAAAGAACAGCAAGTACGACACGCCCAACGAGGAGGCGCATCCCTATTTCTACGTCCCCTTCCGACAGCGCTTTTATCCTGGTCTGAATTTTTCCTTTTTGATCAAGACCATGGGCGATCCCATGGTTATCCTTCCAGAACTTCGCCGGGAAGCGCTGGCTCTCAACCAGGACGCGTATTTCCACTCGATTTCCCTGACTGAATCCGTCAGCTACTCCCTGTACACGCAGAAAGTGTCCGCAAGCCTGCTGAGTGCAGTGGGCATGCTCTGTCTCGCGCTAGCGGCGATTGGTCTTTACAGCGTGATGAGTTACGCCGTGAGTCAGAGGACGCAGGAATTTGGCATCCGCATCGCGCTCGGAGCCAGCCGCTTGAAGGTAGTACAGATGGTCTCGCGCGACAGTGTGCTTCTTGCGCTGCCTGGACTGCTGGCCGGCACCATCGCGGCGCTATCCGCAGTACGACTGTTCAGCGGAATGCTGATCGGGGTACGCGCAACGGATCCCGCAATCTTTGCCGGCTGCGCGGTTTTTCTATTGCTCGTAACGTTGCTGGCAAGCTGCGTGCCGGCATTGCGCGCCGTAAAGACCGATCCGATGACCGCAGTGCGTTGCCAGTAGTGTGGGCACGCTTTACTCCAGCTGCGGAAATTCTGGGCTACCTATTCTTCGAAAAAAAATCAGGCCGCTCGGGGGAGGCAATGAGCGGCCTGGTTGGCGAAGTCCTCCGGGGAGGAGGGTAAAATCGTTTACATCGACGGATTATTGCTCGCGCTCGGCGTCGTCTGATTTCCGCCACCGACGGCGTTGGTCATCAGGCGAACATCGACTCGGCGATTGTCGGCGCGTCCGGCGGATGTCTTGTTCGTCTCAACCGGCTTGTCCTTACCAAGGCCGATCACATAGATCTTGTGCGCAGGCACGCTGTACTTGGTCGCCAGATACTGGATCACCGAATTCGCACGGCGCTGGCTCAGATCATAGTTGTAATCTGCAGGCCCGACGGAATCCGTCCCGCCTTCGAGAGCGATGATGTATCCCTTGGTGGACGAGATTTGCGTCGCGAGCTGGTCAAGGGCTTCCTTCGCCTTCGGCGTCAGATTGTCTTTGTTGAAACCGAACTTTACCGACGTCTCGGCCACCGGATGATAGTTGTCGAGGTTGGCGACCGTATCAGTCAGCACGCTCACGCGGCCGTTGGCGGCATCCGCCATCTGCTGCGCCTGACCGGCATTCTGAGCAGCAGTCTGCGTCTTCTGCTCGACATCGGCGGTCTTGGCGTTAACCGCCTGGATCCCCGCCTGCGCCCTGGCATCGACGTCTTTGATATCCCGCGTGTTCTTCGCGGTCAGGTCGTCGAGCTCGTTGGTCTTGTTGATCAGTGGCGTCGTCTGATTCTTTACGTAGTTCTTGCTTACGCAGCCCACGGTGGACATCATCCCGGCTGCTAAACAAATCACTAACGAAGTGCGGTTCATACGGTCTGGCTCCTTGTCCAATCTCTAGTTGTGCGCCGAGGCTCGCGCCTGACGCCGGAATGCAATTTTTTAACCCTGGGAATCACTTACGACAGTACAAGTCCCGATTTCTACTTTTGCACGGCTGATGCCAATTCCGAACACTTCCAGTACCCGCTGTAAGTATATACGTTTTCAATGCCTTACAGGTAGCACCGTAACCATTCGGGCCGCTGCACAGCCCTTAGATGCCAATCCAAGCCTAGGTAACAATGGAATTTTTATACGGTGGCCAATCTCTCCTCTCAAACAATGCTGGCTGTAGCCCGCGCCCCGACGGCGCCTAGCGGGCTTGGTCGGATTCCAAACGATCCGGAAAAGGCCGACGGGCCGGAGCGGGGAACGCGATGCGCTTCACGAACTCAACCCCACCACGTTACTGCAGCCTTCAAAGTCGCCTTAAGAATCGTGCCCCGCATTGATTTCCAATACAACTTGGGCATAGTTCCGCCGCGGGACCTCGATCATCTAATGGAAACATTCCCATAAAATAGATTTGCCGCGATGGATCTTCTCCAGAAAATCCGTACGATCCCCACTGAGCCCGGCGTGTATCTGTACAAGAACGCCGAGGGGGATGTGATCTACGTCGGCAAGGCCAAGAACCTGCGCAGCCGCGTCTCAAGCTATTTCCACGAAGGTCGATGGGAAGACGCAAAAACCGGGACTTTGGTGCGGGAAGCCGTCGATGTCGAGTACATCGTTGTCGCCAACAACAAAGAGGCGCTCGCGCTCGAAAATAATCTGATCAAGCAGCGCAAGCCCCGTTTCAACATCCTGCTGCGCGACGACAAGACGTACCCATATGTGAAACTCACAATCGGAGAGCGTTGGCCGCGAGTGTATGTCACTCGTCGGCTGCGCAAGGACGGTAGTGATTATTACGGGCCGTACTTCCCTGCGAATCTCGCCTACCGCATCACAGATCTGATCCACCGCAATTTTCTGATTCCATCCTGCAAGGTCGATCTCACGCGATTTCATCCCCGGCCTTGCCTCCAGTACTACATCAAACGTTGCCTCGGGCCGTGCGTTCAGGACCTCACCTCTCCGGAGGTCTATCAGGAAGCCGTCCGCGACGTGAAGATGTTCCTCGAGGGACGCCCGACCGATCTCGCCCGATCGCTGCGCGAGCGCATGGAGCAGGCTGCCGCCGCGCAGGAATACGAACGGGCAGCTCGCTACCGCGATCTGATTTCGACGGTCGAGCAGTTGCAGGAACGTCAGCGCATCGCCGCTGCCGAGGGCGACGACGCGGATGTGTTCGGCTATCACTACGAAAACGGCATGCTGGCGGTGAACTTGTTTCACATGCGCACCGGCAAAATGGTCGACCGCCGCGAATTCTTCTGGGAAGACCTACCAGAGTTCGCGATGGCCACAAATGCAGACGACGTCACGGAACTTGTGGGGACGGACGCCGTCGTCCGTCCGGGCGAGCAACGCTCGCCAGCGCAGTTATCCGGCGGCGCCACTCAGGCAATTGGTTTCAGATCTGCCGATGATAAAAACCATTTTCATCCCGGCGAATTCTTCTCCGCCCTTCTGAAGCAGCTTTACATCGGGCAGCCCTACGTGCCGCGTAATCTCTATGTTCCGATCGAATTCGAGGATCGTGAAGAACTTGAAGATCTCTTGAGCGAACAACACGGGGGCGCCCGCGCCACACGCGTGCACATCCTCGTACCGCAGCGCGGAGACAAACGTTCGCTGATCGATCTCGCGGGTAATAACGCGAAGCAGTCCTACGATCAACGCTTCCGCATCTTGAAGCCTAACGCCCGCAAGATTCAAGAGGAACTGCAGGAAGTCATCGGACTGCCCAACCTCCCGAAGCGCATCGAGTGCTTCGACATCTCGCATATACAAGGCGCAGAGACCGTCGCATCCATGGTTGTTTGGGAAGACGGCAAGATGAAGAAGTCCGACTATCGCAAGTTCATCATCCGCACGGTCGAAGGTGTCGACGACTTCGCCTCCATGCGCGAGGTCGTCACCCGCCGCTACAAGCGCCTGCAGGACGAGCAGAAACCCATGCCCAGCCTCGTGCTGATTGACGGTGGCTTAGGGCAACTTCATGCCGCTGCGGACGCGTTAGAGAAACTTGAGATCATCAACCAGCCGCTAGCAGCCATCGCGAAGCGTGAAGAAATCCTCTATGTTTACGGGCAGGAGAAAGATCCAATTGCGCTCGATCATCACTCGCCGGTTCTGCACCTCATCCAGATGATCCGCGACGAGGCTCACCGCTTTGCCGTCACATTCCACCGCAAACGCCGACAGATTCGCGACCGATCGACAGAATTGTTGGAAGTCCCGGGCGTAGGGGAAAGAACCTCGCGCCGTCTGCTCGAACATTTCGGCAGCCTGCAAGCGGTGAAACAAGCGGACGCTGCGGCCTTATCCGCGGTTGTCACTCGATCCCAGGCCGAGGCCATTCGCAGTCACTTCCAGAAGTAGGGGAGCAGCTTTATCCTTGGGTCTGCGAGCGCCGGATGCAGCCGTGAGCCGTGAACCGTTGGTCGTGGGTCGTTAGTCGTTCGGCGACGGCTCGTGATTTGCCAACGACGAACGACCATCGACCATCGACGTCGTGGTTGCGGAAGCCAGGCTGAAGCCCGGAGTCCGAAGTTCGAGCTATGGAAAATAAACCAGAGCGTCACGTCATCAGCGCATCGGCAATCATTCCCGCCCGGCGCGAGCGCATCTATTCGCTGCTTGCAAACTACCACGACGGACATCCGCGCCTGCTGCCAAAGCAATTCAGCAACCTGGTCGTGGAGCAGGGAGGCGTCGGCGCAGGCACCGTTATTCGTTTCGAGATGAGCTTCCTCGGAAAGAAGCAGCCCTTTCGGGCAGCGGTCACCGAGCCCGAACCGGGCCGCGTCCTGGTCGAAACCTATCTCGACAATGGCGCGGTCACAACTTTCACGATTGATCCCGGTTCGGCCCCAGCTGATTCCCGCGTGACGATCTCGACCGAACTCCCAGTTCGCGCTGGATTCCCGGGCAAGATTGAGCGAGCACTCTCAACGCTAATGCTGCGCCCGATATACAAAAAAGAACTCGAAAACCTCGCCAGGGTAGCCACAGGCCCCTTCGGCGCCTGATTTCAAACCACGAAAGGCACGAAGTTACACGAAGGATCCTCTATTGGTTCCTTCGTGTACCTTCGTGCCCTTTGTGGTTATCGCTTTTACCGCGCTAAACTAGCGAAACAAATTATGC